>Ga0115851_100433_pt1 | contig 18458 bp, 15 predicted proteins | sample InSIn2gowninarea_FD_83865 | JGI IMG/M metagenome (GOLD analysis project Ga0115851, IMG submission 83865)
AATTGATAAACACATGATTTGAGTGGTCCCTGAAATGGATTGAGGATCACGAAGCTATTGGCCTAGTAACCCCTAAACTAGACTGTGGGTTGCGGAAAAGCCAGATTGTGTGCCTCAGTGGGCCTAGGAATCCTTGCTGGTGAATGATGAGATATATGATAAAGCCAAGAGGTGGATGTTGGTCCTATTGATCCTGGGATGGGATGTGTTAGTTCCAGTCTTCGTAGCCTGTCACCAAGGATCAAAATGGGTTCTTACTATGTCTGGTTTTTAGAGATTGTTTGCACATGAGTTTCTGTGAAAATCATATCCTAGATATGTCCATCAGAAGAAACTTAGAAAAATATTTCCAAAAGTATATCACACTCCCACAACTAACTCCTAGATCATAAGATATGATCGACATGAATCATTGATTATTGGTTATGCATATTTTGAGTTCAGTTGCTGCACACAGGGACAAGTTTACAAAAAAATTAGTTTGGACATGAATTTTACAAAAGTGAAAGAGGCTTTTGTCTATCACATACCAAATAACAAAAACCTCCTTCAATTTATGTATAGACATTACTATGTGGGAGATATGCAGTAATAGTTGAAGCCTACATTAAAACAAAACAAATTTTGCAGTTATTTTACTGTTTTAGTCATTTTAGTATGGTGCCATTTTACAACAGATGGAAAGTAATTTTGAGAAACCCAAAGAATTTTTGTTAACCACAAGCCATATAACAAAAACCTCTTTCCATTTATTCACAGGTGTTGCGAATTTGGATATTTGACTAGATATTTACAACTCATTTTCACAAATTTAAATTTTTAATGATTTTCTATTTTAGAGATGATTTTGTGGCACAAATTTCGAGAAACTGGAAACGAATTTTCAAAATTTGAGAGAGGTATTTCTCCAACATGACCTTATCTACAAAACCATCTTTGATTTTTGTAACAGGTGCTATGGTTTAGGAGATACGAGTTCATCTTCAACACCTATTTTTAGAAATTCGGTCCAAGTTTAATGTAACTGATTCTATTTTGAAGAAGATGGTTGAGCTCAATTCCCTTAGTACAAGGATAAGAAAATGTATATATTTTATGAATTTCATAGTGTAGAGGTTTGATTTTGGTACCAGAGAGGCTGCTTGGCATTGTGTAAATTTTTCCTGAATATCATTTTAATAAAGTAGTTTTCTGCCCTTTGGACCTGGGATCCATCACGGTGTTATTGTTCAGTATGTTTTTCATGTAACTCACTTACATATTTTTTTCTGCCTTGTTATAGCATTATCTAAGAGATGTGTTAGGAATTAATCCCCTATGATGCTCCTTTCAGAATGATTTTGCTGTTATATGTAATGGTTGTCTTTACAGAATTCATCCTTTGCTAGATGCTCTATTGAGCAAACTCGTGATTCTCTTTTGTCTAAAGTTGCTACTGTAGATCCATCCCTTGTTTGATGCCTGCAGAGCAGCAGGCTTTCTCCCCTATTCTTCTCACATTCACAATCTTTATCTAGCTGAACATGGCACTTACTTTTCCCCAAGTTTGTCGACAGAAACTGGCATTGACTCCATAGCCGAATTGTCCTTTCTCTTACTGTTTCGAACTAAATTTTTTTCAAATAAATTCCCATACTCCATAGCTAGCCTAAGATTTCATTTATTGCAGCCACGTTGTGTTGGCAAAGAGAGAGCCCTCTTTGGACTAACAGGGCTAAATGCCATATTGAAGCTTGGTCTGTGGTTACCTTGGAATTGCATTTTCTCAGCCTTAAGGTTAATTCTGAGTGCTAACATATTGGTGACTCTGTTGGCGACGAGGTTATAGATCTTCTCTGGGAAATATCATTCAAGTTGCAGATTTGGTTGTTGATGGTGGACAACAGTCAGACACATATAGAGGCTGAAACATTCACCTGGCAACTCCAACTCAATCCAAAGATTCCAGTGCTCACTGATCTGTTCATGCACTAAGATAAGATGATGACAAGGTATGTGGCAAACCCTATGTTTAGTAAAGTTTTAAAAGAAGTTAGAGATCAGTTAGTAGATAGTGAAATTGATGAAGTATTTTTCATTACCGTGCTTCAATGTTTGAAATATTTTAAGTTTCATCCTAAAGCTAAAACTAGTTTCTTTGAGTTAGTTGTTGAAAAATTTGAGAAGGAGATTCAATATTTAAATTATCAGATCCAATCATATGAATTCCGAGATCCAAAAAAGTTCTTGGAAACTCTCCCTCCTTCAAAACAAGAAACAATAGAGGTACCCGTGGATGTTTGCATTGATAGTTTGCAGTTGGAGGTCTGTGTTGAGGAGTTAGGGTAGGAAACAGAGTCTGGTTTCTTTGATTCTATTGTCACATATATAGAGTATTTTATTTTATTTTATTTATTTTATTTTATTTTATTTTTTATTTTTTATTTTTTTTTATTATATATATATATATATATATATATTTTTATTTATTTTTATTTTTTTTGCAGTTTGAATGATAAGTCAAATTGTCTTTCACACAACCAAATTCAGTTTGTGCATGGATGGTTGTCAACATTTACATTTGTATCCTAGTTGAAGCACTTTCGAGCAACATCCTTGTCACAGTTACTTGATTTGTTGATCTGACATTACAACGTTACTTGATATATCAATTTTGCAGCAAAGTAGATAAGCTGCCCAAGGCAACATTTCAGTTTTCGCTATTTGTTTATGTACAGGTTGCAGTATGTATTTTTTTTTGGATTGGTATGAGTTGTTTTGGGTTGGTAGCTATTTGATCGTATTTCCCAATGGATGAGGCACTTGGTCTATGGTGTTCTTCACACCTCTAAAGAGCTTCCATCCCCAATGGAGCCGATGTTAATTCCATTCTTCGCAACCTATCACTAGGGATCAAAATGGGCTCTCACTATGTCTAGGTTTTAGAGATTGTTTGCACATGAGTTTCAATGTAAATCATATCCTAAGTATGTCCATCAGAAGAAACTCAGAAAAATATTTCAAATGGTATATCACACTCCCATAACCAGCTCCTGGATTAGAAGATATGATCGAAATGAATGATTGATTCTTGGTTATGCATGTTTTGAGGTCAGTTGCTACACACAGGGACAAGTTTACAACAAAATCAGTTTGGACAGGAATTTTAAAAAAGTGAAAGAGGTTTCTGTCCATCACATACCAAATAACAAAAACCTCCTTAAGTTTATGCACAGGCATCACTATGTGGGAGATATACAGTGATATTGAAGCCTACATTAAAACAAAACAAAATTTGTAATTATTTTACTGTTTTTCTCATTTTAGTACAATACCATTTTACAATAGATGGAAAGTAATTTTTAGAAACACAAAGATGTTTTTGTTAAAAATGATCCATATAAAAAAATCCTCTTTTAGTTTATTCATAGGTGTCACAAATTTGGATATGTGACTAGATATTTACAACTCATTTTCATAGATTTAACTTTTTAATGATTTTCTGTTTTAAAGATGATTTTGTGGCACATATTTCAAGCAACTGGAAATGATTTTCCAAAATTTGAGAGAGGTTTTTCTCCAAAATGACCTTATCTATAAAAAAATCTTTAATTTTTGTAACAGGTGCTATGTTTTAGGAGATACGAGTTCATCTTCAACACCTATTTTCAGAAATTTGGTCCAAGTTTAATGTAACTGATTCTATTTTGAAGAAGATGGCTGAGCTCAATTCCCTTGGTACAGGGGTGAGAAAATGTATATATTTTATGAATTTATAGTGTAGAGGTTTGATTTTAGTAGCAGAGAGGCTGCTTGGCATTGTGTAAAATTTTCCTGAATATCATTTTAATAAAGCAGTTTTTTGCCCTTTGGACTTGGGATCCATCATGGTGTTATTGTTCAGTATGTTTTTCATGTAACTCAATTAGATATTTTGTTTTTTCTACCTTGTTACAACATTATCTAAGAGATGTGTTAGGAATTCATCCCCTATGATTCTCCTTTCATGATGATTTTACTGTTAGATGTAATGGTTGTTTTTACAGAATTTATCCTTTGCTAGATGCTCCGTTGAGCAACCTCGTGATTCTCTTTCATCTAAAGTCGCTACCGTAGATCCATCCCTTGTTTGATGCGTGCAGTGCAACGATATTTCTCCCCTATTCTTCTCACATTCAAAATCTTTATCTGGTTGAACATGGCACTTACTTTGCCCCAAATTTGCCGACAGAAACTGACATCGACTCCATAGCCCAATCGTCCTTTCTCTTGCTGTTTCAAGCCAAAATTTTTTCAAACAAATTCCCATACTCCATAGCTAGCTTAAGATTTCATTTATTGTAGCCACGTTGTGTTGGCAAAGAGAGAGCCCTCTCTGGTCTGGTAGGGCTAGATGCCAAATCAAAGCTTGGTCTGTGGTTACCTTGGAATTTCCTTTTCTTAGCCTTAAGGTTAATTTTGAGTGCTAAGAGGATGCACAGTAAAGCCTAGAGAGTATGTATCGGTGTAGGTCCTAGTGATCCTTGGATCAAACCGTGGATGCATGGTAAATCCTGAGAGACTAGGAGACACTCTAATTCCTCACAGTGTAGGTGGAGAAATCCAGTGGAATCCATGTTTATTGGTGTTTTTTTATGTGTTCTATGAGTCCCACATTCATGCTTGGAATATGGAATGGGGGTGATTGGTTGGAGAGAGACTTGGCTCAGCAAATTTATGGTTGGGTGGAAAGTGGTAGTCCCATCTCTAGTTGGTTCATTGCATTCATTAATCATAAATCTATTCCCTTAATTTTCATGTGTAAATGTATTGATGTATATGTGGATTTTGATGGCTGATATGTTTATGGTATTTATGTTCCTATTATGCTGGTTATATATACATTTTACGACAATAACTATGTATGGCTCCCAACATGTTTTTACTTTTATATGAATGGATAATGTGTCTATGACCTAATAGAGGATAATAAGCAATTGACATGAGGCAACAATGGTTCATAGTGCTTCTCAGATAAGTATGAGATCCCTACACTTAATTATGTTGTTTACACCTATAGGTTACATGTTGGTGTTGTGTTTGAAGAAATTCTTGTCATGGTTAATAGGGGTCTAGTTATGGTCTTGTTCAGTTATTTTCTTTTACATCATTGTTTCCCTATATTTTTATTGATTCTAAGCTATCACTCCATTCTGGGCAGTGGCCTGGGTTTAGGGCCTCAAAAAGTGGCTTAAATCTTGGGATCATTAGCGCAAAACTGGAAATTTTGGTCCCTAGTTGCTGGCAGGCAAGCCAGTGAGAGTGACTTTAGGTTTTTGGTTGCTCCCTTGCCCATTGCATGAGAGAGACTATGGCCTAAGAGATCCATAACAATAGTGGGACCCAGGGAAAGGCTGTTTGAGTGGCTAACTTGTCTCTTGAGGGTTCTGTTGATAATTTCATATAATTGTGTATGATGTTCCATTAATTCCACTTTCTTAAGGTTACATAGGAGGTTGAATCTGATCATAGTAGCTTCTCATCTCATGTTTACCCTTGTTGGCATGGTTACCTGGGTGGATGTGGGAGGAGGGTGTTACAGATATGTTCAAAATGTTAGATCATTCCATGAGTATATGAATAGAGATTTTTTTAGCTCAGTACTCTTTGGTAATTATTGAGTTAATCACTTCAGATCCTTTATATATTGGAGAGAGATCAATGGTAGAGAGGTTGGTTGTGCTATGTGTTGAGTGAGTATGAGAGAGGAGAAGTGTGTTCAAGCTATGAGAGATATGATGTAGAAATTTTGAAGTAGATTGGAGGTATTGGAGAAGGTAGTAGAGGTGTATCTCAACCATCATTTTATGTAAAGAGTGAGGAGATGAACTAAGGATTAGTTGCAAATCTTTTTGCCGATTGGTAGTTTCTTGTGTGTCATCTAGTTTATTGTGTGTGTAACATTTGTTTGTGAGAATATTTATCTACTACAGAAAGGGTCATTGCCGACATATTTATCATATTATTTTATGCAATGTTTGCATTGATTGGTTCTATAATTTGTGGAGAATAATATGTTGTTTTTGAGTTCTGAATTTCTCCTTGGATTCCATTTATAAAATGAAGTAAAGCGTGGCTTTGAGAGTTTGAGGAGGTGGTGGCCTTCATTCCGTGTTTGCTGAAAAATATAGGGGTGATGGCTCCTTGTTGGTGGTGGCTGGAAAAATGGTATATTGGGAGTAACATATCCATATTGTGGTGGCTAGATAGTCCAATGGTACCTGGGTGAGGCTTGATGGGATTGGTAGCTTCCAACATGTGGTGGCCTATAGAGTCATGTGAGTAGAGACTTCCTAGTTAGTGGTTTCCAACAATATTGATCACAAGGGTAGTGCCTTCTTATTGGAGGTGTCCAAGAAAACATATGTAAATGATTTGATTATATAATAATAAGAGAACAAGAAGAAACACAATAGAAACAAGGGTGGTTTTTGACCCAGAAGGGGTTTTCCACCATAAATATTTTTGTCTCATGTGTGGAATGTTTTATAGTTTTTTGAAATGTTTTGATGCTTTGATATCCCTTTATATGTTTAAAATTGTGAATGGTTTAAAGAATAATTAATTGGAGAATATGTAAATAAATTCCTTTACTACTGATTCACCCCCCAATAAATTCTATGCTTCTAACCATTACCTCCACTTTGCAAGTCTCTCCATCACTTCTCATGTGCTTTCTTAAGAAGAAAATCCAAACCTAGCATTGTTCTGTACATGCATTTTTATAATTTCTCATGGGTGCCTATTCATGCTACTCCTGGACTCTTCATCTCCTCTTGGAAGCTTCCTCTAATAAATTAATAACCCATAATAAATAGTGGTGTGAGCTAGATCCACACATGTTTATTTTTCCTCTTCCTCAGATCATGGATCTATGGTTCCACTCTTTAGGAAATTACATAAAATGTATATATTCATTTATAATTCAGAGTAATATTTCATTACAAAAGTCAAGGGGAAATAATACCAAGGACATCACATCAACCAAGAACATTTGCAATAATAGAATCAAACCTGTTTTGTCATAAATCTATTTCCAATACCAAATATGCATAATAAATGTATATGCTACACTTGTTTCTATTTTAGCAATTACTGAAGCAATTGCAATAACAAAGGCACGATTCATGCATAGTGAATATACTTTTATAATTATTGGTGTTACAATATTGCCATCAATTCGGATAAACAAAGTAGATAGTTATTGGAGTGCATGCACTTAGAATGATTACAATAAGTAACAAAAAATCTTATTCCTAGGAATAAAATGATTATTGGTCACATTTGGACAAATTTTCTTGTTGAACAATTCCATGTCCATATTTCACATTCATACTAAAGTGATCATAATGAAATTCATGCTTTGCTACACTTTATGTGATTCTAATGGTGCATAAGCTATACATTTTATTTTGAATCCTTAAACTTCCTTGGATATTATTAATGTAGTACACCAAGTCTTTGTAAGGCTTACCTATTTCATAGAGGTTGGAATGATACATTTGTTGTTTTGTTATAAGCTAGAGTTTGGAATGGAGAAGTAATTTAACTATGAAAATGTAACAAGGAGCATAGATTGCAGGAAAAATGCAAATTAATAAGCTAATAAGTTCAATTATCATGAGTACTTTTGAGGTATGAGTATTTGATGAGTGCCAGTATTGCAACAAGGATGCTGCAAATCCTGGGCTACCAACTTTACTTATCAACCCAGGGTTCGTACAAACTTGGAGGTGACAATGCTATAAACACAAGTAGAAGTGAAGGTCCTGCCTATTGTCATTGTTCATCTAGCGAGAGACCCCAGGGGTTCCAAGCCAGACTTCTATAGGGTTAGAAGAAACTTGATTCTTTGATGGAAGAAGAGAAAATCTATTCTAAGAGAGCTACTCTACTACATTAATGAAGAAAACAACATGTGATGCTAAATCACACCATATCATAATTAACCATTTAAATGACTATGCTAAGTAGAATTTCTAAATCAACACTATCCTAATGCTGCTATCTAAGTTACAGAAGTGAAGAGCATCAAACCAAAATAATGTGTAAGCAATGAAACTAAACTAAATCTATTTTCACTATTTTTTTATTTTTTTATTTTATTTTTTTTTAAATCAAGCATGCAAATTAAGTGTTCTTGTAGGCGTGATAGGCGGATGGAAGGTGGTTGAGGATGCCTAGAAGGTCTATGGAGTGGCATTGTTTAAATGATATGCAGAACAAAGTTTAGGAAGAAGTCAAGCGAAAGAGCAATCGAAGATTGAAATCAACAAAAGGAAGACGTAATGAAGCAGCAGTGCATAGGTACCATTGGATCAGTCGAGAATAGTATTAACGGGAGATGAGTGGTGAAGATCTTATCGCAGGAGATTACATGAATAGATGAATGAACATGATTAACGAGAGATGAATGGCGGAGATATTATCGCAGGGGATTAAGTGAATAGATGGATGGATTGATCACCGAACATGATTAATGAAAGATGAATGGCGAAGATCTTATCGCAGGGGATTAAGTGAATAGATGGATGGATGGATCAATGAACAGGGTTAATGAAAGATGAGAAGTGGAGATAGTATGGCAAAGATTAGGTGAATAAATGGATGGACCAAATCAGGTCATGTGTTGGTAGAAGGGGGAAAACGTGCGGAATGATGGAGCGACCTTCGTAGGTGGTAAGTAGTTTCTCGTGTGCCCTCAAAGTTGTAAGTGGAATTTCTAAATTTTATGTGATTAGCCTAAGTGAGTGACATGTAGCACAAGAAAACCAATTTTCTCACGTGCTCCCAATCGGATATGGGTCATGCAAGAATTAACATGAGATTGCGCGATAGCCATTAGATCATGCAGGATTGATCAATGGTGGAGATCAGCCAAGCTAGTTGGTGATTGGGTGATGCGATAGCTGTTGGATCAAGTGAGAGAGATTGAAAGTGGAGATCAGCCAAGCTAGTTGGTGAGCAAGTGATGTGATGGAGCAGTCTTTATAGGTGGTAAGTAGTATCTCGCGCGCCCTAAGAGCTGTAAGTTGTATTTCTAAATTTCACCTGATTAGCCCAAGTGAGTGACATGTAGCATGAGAAAAACACTTTTCTCACATCCTCTCGGTTGGATATCAGTTGTGCAAGACTTCACACGAGATTGTGCAATAGTCGTTTGATTAAGCAAAAAATATCGACGATAGAGATTTGGAGCACCTAAAGTCAAATTTTGAAATGAATATGCGACATGCAGTTGACAGCGATTGGTCAGGTTTGTTGTAGATTGGACGACAATGAAATTTACAGGTATAATCTGATTAAGACGTGATTTATTAGCTTCCGCCTATATTATGCATGAATAAAGTGTTGAAGGAAATGAGAATACGAGGGAGATATTATTACAGAAAGAGAGTGATGGAAAAATATGATGATAAAATGAACCAAGTACTAAATTAAGATGAATAACTCCCAAAGCTCATGCAAGAACTAGAAACCTATGTTTTTGGGGTTGCTAAAGAGTCTCTTCCTCAAGTCATGGTCCTAGAGGGAGGAGGTGAGGCCAAGACATCTGTTGACAACCTTATGGTGATGTTTTTCTCCTTGCTAACCTTCTAATTGAAAGAAGGCACAAATGGAATAAAACTAAAACATAACCAATCTACGCTACACTACTGTGATGGAAATGCATCTACTTAAGCAAATGAACAATTAAACCATGAATCTATGCACTACACTACTGTAATGGAAATTCATCCATTTAAGCAAATGAACGATTAAACCATGAATCTATGCTAGCATACATGTACAATAAAGAGGAGCCTTAGCTTCTACGGTTGGGCCCTAACCCAAATGCTTCAATCCTTTGAGTTAACTTAGTGTTGGATCAAAACAAAACTCATTCTTATTATCAAAAAAATGGATTACATCAAAAACTGTCACAAGTCTTGTAGTGTAAAAATAGAGTAGATTTTTAAAATAAAAAATTTGAATCCTACTGAGGTCCTAGGCCTCTCTACTTATACGTCTAAAGTCTCCAATGACTTCCTTGAAATTAGGGAGGCTTGGCTCCCAAACTCGAGATAAACTAGTGCTTTGACTTTCACTTGCTCGACTGCCTTCTAGTCCTCATGATTTGGTTGTTTGCACTCCGAGTTGATGGAGGAATATTCGAATGGAGGGGTAGTAAATGAGGAGGATTTACCTCCTATAATTCCTCTCCCTTGTCCCATTCAAGTTTTGACCAAGATCTTTGCTAAAATTTCTTGTTTTTATCCTTTAATCCTACATTAAATTGACATTAGACCACAAAGAAAAATATCCATCTCTAACTCATCTCATAAACAAAATATAATCAAAAGTATGCAATAAGTTGTGAAAATAGTTGGTTTGACTAAGGTAGAAGGTGAATTAAGGCCTATATAATTACCCAATGATGAGGCTCATCATCACCCCCTATTGAAAATGTTGTTTATCCTTTGAGAAACTTAGTCAATATCTATGTACTTCATGGCTCTGGTAGCCTCTCTAACATCCCATGCCTCTGCTGTGGTCTTTTCTTCTTGTTCATAGAAGCCTACTTTCCTTTCTACTTCTTCCTACTGCCTCTTTTCCTATTCTTCTTTTCTCCCTTCTAGCATCCCTAGGAGTAGTGGTGGACTGAGTTTTAGGCCTATCCAATTGACCTTCAACTATTGTATTGATTGCTTATACATAGGTGTCTTGTTGAGTGCCTCTCTCAACCTTTGAGGTGAGTGATATTCTCTGATATTTGAGCTATGTGGGAGTGTGTTCCATCTCCTCAAGCAGGCATGTATACTATCATCTCCTAGCAGCCTAATCATATCCTCAAAACGTGAAATTTCTTGCTCTTGGGTAGCAATATATCTAGGTGCCAGTTGAGGATCATTTGCAATTAGATTGTGGTTGCTGATTAGGGCCATGGGATTTGATTGTTCAACTTTGATGAAAAGAGGTTCATTTTTCTCTCTGGCCAATATTCTTTACATCTCTGTAGCCCTTGACTCCTCATGGTTCATCCATGATACCAAAGCCATTAATTGTAGATCTCCTAGCTCGACATTAGGATCCCAAACATTCAAGTCTGTGAGGGCCATGTTTTGCAAGTAAAACTCAACCATTTTGGCCCTATCATTTAGTGTACTTTGATCACAATGATCAATAAACTGCCTATAGTCCTAAAATGGCATGGTTCCCCTATGTGCTAGTGTTTTAATATGAAATTGCAACCATTTTTCTATGAGGTAAAGAGCATAGGATTTAGTTGGCATCCTACATTGGATGGACTCCAAGGAAAGGTTTGCCATACATGCTAGTTGGTTTTCCCTTTCCTGCAATTTTCCTCTTAGCCATGCATTTTTCTTCTCAAGTTGATCTCTCATTATTGCTTCTCTGTCCCTTAAGCCACTTAGCTCTTTGCCCATTTCCTTGAGCTTCTCTTCCATGTGCCCAATGTCTTCATATTTTGTTTCTTGTTGCTACCCTACCTTGCTTTCCACTTTCTGTGCTTCTTGTAGTTTTTGTTGTGGATCCTGTAGGATGGTCTTACCCTTTAAGGAAGTTGATCTAGTACTAGGCCTCCTTACATAAGTGATTGGTGGCTTAGGGGAAGGCATTTTGTATCTTGGTGTAGGGGAATATTCAATCTCAATAGGGATTTTTGTTGATATTTATGGCTTCCCTTGTTTGATTCTTTTCCTCTTTCTTGTTCTGAAATATAGAGGGGCTTTCCTTCTTCTTTTCCTCTTTTGCTTGACTGGGGTGTTGAGAGCAGTGAGGGAAGCTGCTTCCTCCCTCTTAGGGGCCTCTGGAGACACGCTAGGTGACACCTCCTTGTGTTTTCCCCTTCTATTTCAATGCCTTCCTCCTTTCTATTTTCTTATATTCTTCCTCTTGTTGTTCTTTCTCATCTCCATCAGTTTCTTCCTTCATTTGCTCCTCTGTTTCAGTATCATCCTCCTTATCTTCTCCCCCTTCTTCTTCTGCTTCATCATGTCCTCTGTATTAGTTTCTTCTTCATTGTTATCGGGAAAACTAGTGTCTATGTAGAACTGCTAGTCCCACTAAGGGTGATAGCTACCTTAGAAACACACACACTTAAAACCACTACCGTTTTCCTTTATGAAAAATAGATGAGAGAAGAATAAAGGAGACCAACCTCTATCTTTCGCTTGGTTCCTCTCCCTTCTGATAGTACTTTGCTAGTTGCTTCCTTGTATACCCAGCTTCAGTGAGCACCTGTAGAATCAAAGAAACATAACACTATACGAGAACATGGATCTATTATCATAAACAATATAGGACCACATGTATATTAACCACACAAATGCATACAACATCAATTACACAAGAATGTGGAGGAAAACTTGAATAGCTTTATTAATAATCAAGAAAGAGCAAAGAGGATTACAACCAATTGTTCTGACCCAGCATCATCCTCTCAGCAAGAAGCCCTTCTTTACCTCATGAAAAGCTTAGATCACCCAACACTATGATGTATCACCAAGAAACCAGCAGCACTTCCTTACAAGATACAAAATTCCAGCCTCTTGATCTCTTGGATGAGGGATCCATATATAGATGTTTGCAAGGGGGGTGAGTCATCTTTTGAGATTTGATTAGTGTCCTCTCTCTGATAGTTCTTGAATCCACTTGGAGATTGATGATCTCTTACTCATCCTTGGGCAAATGCAGAGAGGCAAGTGTCACAGGAGAAGTTTCTAGAAGATTATTTGCTTCTCCACCTTGCAGATTAACTATGCCATTTGTCCATTCTCCCCCATCGCACCCCATAGAAGGGATTTTCAACATGCATCACACCTATTGAGTGTACTTAGGTGGGATGCATCGCATTTTGACCATGGAGCAGGTGAAATGATCCAGTTTTGACCAATTATGAGCAGTTTTTCATGAAGAACTTCTGGGAGAAGATGTAATCAGTCGAACTTGTTCTTTTATGGGTCGGAACAAAACTTTTAGGGACTTAAGAGCCCTTAGTTTATGGACATTTATTATTGGGGTTGCAGTGCCCAAAAATGTCTATAACAGTTGCCCCCTAAAGCATGAGGTCGTTAATTTGTTGATGTTGGGTGAAATGCTTTATCATGAGGATCTGAAGTTCTTTCAAGCTGGAAGGAGACCTGTAATAAGATACAATACAATACATTATCTTCGTAATATTTTCATGATCTAGCTAAGGCGGGCATTCCCATTCTCAATTTTATAAATTCATTTTCATGTACATGAGACAGACAATCGTCTGAGTGTAGACTGATGATTCTGGTAGAGCCATCATCCCTTAGATTGGATGATTATCTTTGCAGAAATGATGTACATTTGATGCCTTTATTTTTGCTGAATATATATATCGCAGCCTAGATGGATGAAACCAGATCCGAGGTCTTCAATCTCGTTCGATCTTCACTCAAAGTACAAGTCGATCCATGTGAGGGCTGTTCTGGAGTTGAACATGGAAAGACATCACCTGATTACCAGCTAATGATGTAAGCTGTTAACGGCGCGAGAGGAATCACCGATAATGATGATGACCCTCAAGGCACTACAGTACAATTCACGTGGTGTGAATAAGGGACTTGGCGTCAAACACCACGAAAAATCTTTCGGTCGAAGGACATTGATGTAAACTTGTCGCTGCAAGTGAGAAACTTGCCATTGAGGCATGCAAGCTTCAAAGTATTGAAAGGGTTGTTCCTAGATCAACTTCTTGGATAATGAGCTAATGTCGACAAGAAGCGATCCATCATAGGAGGGCCTTAGGGAATCCCACATCAACGACATGGAACAGAGCAAATGATTTTAGTGGAGGTGAAAACGATTTGGTGATATAAGGTTCAGGGTGGCGGTCATGAAAGAATGGAGCGTAAATGTATTGCAGTGGGTGAGACACAGGTGAATTCTCTGAGTGAATTCCCTTGAACATATCGGCAACACTGACATGATGGATTCGTAGCATTAACCCCAAATATGGATGGTGTGATGGAACCATGGTGATGTAACCAGTGAATGGAACAACCCAACCCGACTCCGATGCGGAGTGTGTTAGCGCTTGAAATTTCACCTCAAGTTGAGAAAGGTAAACCTCAAGGCAACATCAAACCACTTAGCCTCGTAGCTAGCCCTACGGGGCAGGAGAGGGCTCTCTTCGGTCTATCTCAGTCAAGATATTCAATGGGCGAGATAACCAATAGGGTAACACTGATTTTAGGCTAGTAAACTGATCAAAAGGGTTGATTTAGGGTTTTTAGGGTTTTTGGTGGCAAATTGAGGAGAGGGCAATTTTGGGTGCGGGGATTGGACACAGTTTCTGCAGGGGGTTCTTTGGGGCGAGGTAGGAGACAGTATTGATGCCTTTGATTGAGGTGAATGGATGAGAAAGATAGGTGAGGAGCTAAGGAGAGCAAACAATAACTTTGAATTCTCCTTAAACAGTAGAAAACATTGAAATTAAGCAAACTTAAAAGCAGAGCATGACACTCATGAGTTCTACTTTAACACTTCATTTGCCTAATGCGCAGAAGGAAAAGAAAGGAAATGATTCACATAACACACTTACAAGTACATAGAGAAACACACCATCAATACATGTAACCACAAGAATCCCAAAAAGGACTGCAAAACCCTGGTCTTCCTTAGCCAAAAATTGCAGAGATACAATGAATAATACAATGATAGCTTCTCCCTCAAGAGTCCAACCATGAAAATGAGCAAGAGAGTACATAATATAGATCATCTAACATATTTCCCTGCCTCTAGGGGTCTAGCTCACTATCCTAGGAGCTGTTTCAACCAATTCTAAACTAAGTACTGAAAACTAGGCAGTCAAAACAACTTGCCTCTATAAGTTAGGAAACCAATTCATTCATTTAATTTTCACCTATCTCATGAATGAATCTTCTAGAAGAGATACATAAGTGTAAAAGTGTCATAAAATTACATTAATTACATCAAGGAGGATAACAATCCACTGCAAAAAGTCAAACATGGTCAAAACTGCGTTTTCTCTGAGCTGTACACTGAAATTTTGAAAAATTTGCCTGATGGGTCGTGCGCCTCTGCCTCACGGGTCGCGTGCCTTTGAGGGCACTTTTGGAGCAGTTATAGGTGTCCAAATGAGGCAAGAGTAGGCTTTTTGGAAAGGTCTATGAGTCTACTTTCCAACCCAACTGGAATTTTTGAATTTGGTGGTCATTTTCCCCTCCAAACTTGCAATCTCCCAAGACTGCTTTCTGTGTCTCAAAAATGTGGCAGAAAGTCATTTTTTGCTTGTTTTTTGACTTTCTGGAGGCCCAAAACTTCACAAAATCTCTTGGAAATGGATGAGCATGTGTAACTTTTCATAAGAAATCTGGAAATGCTGAGTTTTTGCAAAATGGAGTTGCCAAGTGAAAGGGTCGCACGGGGGGTGAGACCCGTTAATGGACAAAACCTGTAAATTGCCTGAAAAAACCAAAATTGACCCAAAATGCTCAAAATTTCTTGGGATTTGTGCTGTGGCTAGGCTATTTAGTGCCTTGCTCCTTCAAGGAAGCCTCAGCCAAGATGTGGAGGGGATCAGGCCTTTTTCTCCGTTTTTGTGCTTTGGCCAACCGCCTTTGAAACACCCTCATCTTCGCATTGCACACATGCATCCGTGCCCAATAATGATTCTTCATGTTTCTCAGTAAGTTCTTCTCTTGGTTGGCCTTGGCCAGCAGTCTCTTCAAATGAGCATTGAGTCGGATAAGCATAGACTCTCGCTCAACGGGCACTAAATCACCGGGTCTTCTTCGATTCAAGTTGCGGTCACTACGAATCCTCCACAACTCATCAAGAGTTTGCTCATCCTCCAACTGCTTGTTGCGCTACTCTAAATAGGTGATCGTCCACTGTGCCATCTCTAACTTCTGCTGCAACAAGTGGTTCTCGGCCTCCTTTTGCTGAATGACCTCATGAAGCTTCGTGCTAGGAGAATGGATGTCAATATCAATGATATCGATATCGGGATCACCGGTCATCTCCTCCTCGATCATGGGCTGCTTGCCCCTCTGTGCTGCCTGTGCTACTGAAGAAAGCGAGGCCCCTTCCACCTGATGTGGAGATAACACTTGCTGAGCCGATGAAGAAGGCGAGACCCCTTCCACATGCTGTGGAGAAAGTACTCGCCGAGCTGCTGCAAATAAGGCCCTTTGGCCTCTCTGATAAGTGACCAATGGTGAGGAGCTGACATGTCTAGTGATGGGGATGTCATGCTACTGTGATGGTCCTCCCTCCTCGTGAACAACCTTAGGATGTGGCGGGGGTGGTGCTGTGAAAAGTTCACGAGAGATGAACTCCTCCCATGAGATGCCCTGCTGAGCCAACTTATGTAATACCACAAGCTGAATCAAACCATAATGGTAAAGGCTCCTATACTGCTGTGCCGGGCTCTTCCTCTGCATCACGGGCACCATCCTCTCAATGTTCTGATAGAAGAAAACAGGGATGTTCATCATCCGTACCCATGTGAAGTACATCAATAGGCGAATATGGTACGAATATACCTGTGAAAATCTGCCCTCACAGGTAAAATAGAGTATGATAAGCCTCATCATGGGAGCATACTCACTCCTCAAAAATCTGAAGGGAAATACACCTGTCAAGTGTCTCATGAATGCCGGTCTAACAAAAGGCTCAAACTGAACACTGTCCAACACCTTGCGCTTATTCCATACCTCTCCGACATTAGGTATACCTGTGGCCTGTGCAATCACCTCGGGTGTCAATGTAAAGTCCACCCCGGCAAGGTTGACATGTCCATCATGCAAATGTAAAACAAATAGGCGAGGCAACTCTCTGTGATGCTGAATCTGAGAGATCCTCTCACAAAACTCATAGCAAGACATGTACCAGAAACACGAGACTACCATAGGACAAGCCTGTAAATCTGTCAAAGAGGTGGGCTCCTCTCTCCTATGATGACCACCCTTTCCACCCTTATGAGGCCTCCTCTATATCTCAAACTCTGAAGCTGATGCATGGTCATCACTCTGCTCATAGGTTTCGGTTTCTGACATTGTTTAAGGAGCAAAGTGGCTGAAATGTACTGCTGTTTCTGCCTTGTAAAATGCTGATTTAAATGCTGTTTCAAGGGGACAAGGAGCATGAGGGGAATGTTAGGGGAGGGATACTTTAAAGGGAAAATGGGAATAAATATACAAAACAAGGATTTTAGGGAAAAAACATTGCAAAATCATTGCATATGCATCATTATATAAATTTGTTTACATGGGTATCATGAGAGATAGGGTTAGGGCTTGATTTTTATTTTTTAGGGAGGAGGGGTAGGGTTTAGGTTTTCTTTGCAAATTTGAAAGGAAATTTACATAGAAAGATAAGGAAAATGAAATGGGAAATGGGGAAAAATGATTACAAGGGAATACCTTAAAACAGCATAAAACCCTAGCCACTTTTACAATTTCAAACTACAGCAACATGGAGCTTTTTTCTTGCAAATAGAGATCTTTAAAAATGCAATCACGATTTCCTTTGACCATAACAAGCAACAATTTTTAAGCTTGAGGGCCTACCTTAGGCAATTCGATGATTTTGGTGGCTCCTTGGATGAATTTTCAGGTAGTTTGATAAGGAGGGCGCTGACGGGTCGTGCGCCTCACCCAACAGGTCGCAAATTGCACTGTCGGAGGGCACTCAACGGGTCGCGCGCCTGGTCTGACGGGTCGCGCGCCTATCAAGCTCACAAAATTTGCTCAATCTCTCGCCCAATCTCTCTTGCAAGTGACTTAGATGCACAATGAGGGTCGATGGAGGGAGATTGGGCTTTTATAACTTTGATTTGAATTAATTTCATGCCCAAACCCACTTTACAATGTTTTTTCTTTGACACTTTATAAACTTGACTTTTTTGGTTTCCTTTGTCCTGAAATTGACTCATTTGATGCTTTTCTTTGATATTTTTTTGCAGGGATAGCTTTTGAGGGATCTTGGAAAGGGAGCCAGGGTTACATGCTATCCTTTGAATCATTTTGAACTTTTACAATTTTTACAAAATTTTGAGACATGACCTTGGCTTTAAAAACAGGGTTTTTAAATCCAAGGTGAAAATTAACTGTACAAGATAGAATCTTTCGAAGAAACACTTTGAAAATCATCCCTCTGGCTTGCTGAGCACTTATTGACCTTCAGAGACATGACCTTGAAAACGATCTTGACCAAAACCCTAGACCTAGAAATTTGACCTCAATACAAGACAAGACAAACTTGAAAGATATTAAGGACTGAAATGACTTCGATCCAGCAATGCCAAGAGGGGGACAAAGACACCAGCTCCTCCATCTTGGCTGAGGCTTCCTTGAAGGAGCAAGGCACTAAATAGCCTAGCCACAGCACAAATCCCAAGAAATTTTGAGCATTTTGGGTCAATTTTGGTTTTTTCAGGCAAT
>Ga0115851_100356_pt1 | contig 18395 bp, 22 predicted proteins | sample InSIn2gowninarea_FD_83865 | JGI IMG/M metagenome (GOLD analysis project Ga0115851, IMG submission 83865)
TAAAATTCTCATCCTCCCATGTGGAATCTCCAGCGGATAAGTTCTTCCACTTGATAAGATACTCCGAAATTGATCGATTTCGTAGCTATTGAGTTCTTGTATCTGTGACTGCTTCTGGTTCCAATATCTTTTCGGTTTCTTACTTTCCCCGTAGGTTCATTTCACAACTTCATGTCCTTCAACATCTTCTAATGTAGCTTTTAACCAATTTGGCCTTTTCCTTGTTGTTGGGATGACCACTAATTAAATAGGCTCACTTGGTCCTTCTTGTTCTTCTTGATTTGTAGTGGGGTTTCCATGATGAACTTCTTCTTCTTCAAATATGTTATAACGCCCTCCTCCCACATATACCCAAGTAACTGGCGCAGATGTGTGAGTTTTACTGTACTGTTGATGGATGACTTTGAGGCTATATTGGGGCAATATTTTCTCGAGGTGAACAAGGTTATTCTAGTGACTTGGTTTGATTAATTGATTATACTTGGTGAGCATGAGACATGGATTGTTTGCACGACTACATAGAAGCTAAGTGGAAAGGTGCGGCTTGTGTTTGCATTGAGCATGAGAAGGGAAACATGATGCCTAGGATCACAATTTTAATCATCAATGTTTGGAGAGGTTGTAGAGGATGGAGTGGGAACACCTATTCCATTATAGATTTCTAACTTGTTTGATGACTTTGTAGACCAAATGCCATATGATTTTTAGAAAGTCATTCCACCTCAACACATCATTAACCATCATATAGAGCTAGAGCTAGGGCTACAACCACTAGTGAGAGATCGCTATCGACTATTTGGGCTAAAGTTGAACGATTTGAGACGTTGATTTCTAGAGTTTATTGATGTGGGTGTCATACATCCTTCGTGTTGGAACCAAGATCAATACTGAGAGGGGGGGGTGAATCAGTAGTGATACAAATTTCAATAATGTAGAACTTTTTCTCCAGTAAATTAATCAATTCATCACTTAACAAATAACCTTTAGATCTAAACATGCCACTTCATCTAGAATCAACACATGAGAGCTATAAAATTTCAAATGAACATGCACAATGAGAAAAAAATCATCACATCACATAGAAACATAGGATATATGGTGGAAAACCCTTCCCTGGGCAAAAAAACCACCCTGTTGCTATTGCGTTGCTCAATATATTTTATTATCTGTTAAGCAAATCATTACATAGAGGGTATAATATGGCAACTATATGAAAGGAATTGTGATCTCCATCTATGACTTTATAAACACTCACCTAATCAACAAGCCTTGACCAACACCCATTTGACTTATGAATAAATTTGTTCTCAATACTTGTTTTGCCGGAGCACCCACCCCACTTCTCTATGTGGTTCATATTTCATGCATTTTCAAACTGGAACCCCAAACATGCTCAACATGAACATCACAAAAACAATATCATCATGGCACAAAACATCAATCATTGAATCAAACTCAAATCATACTTCTCTCTCACATTCATACATCATTCTCAACTCACATAGGCTCAATACATTTTTTGTAAGCAAACTATATGTAGAAACTCAACAATGCAATTTTTGGGTCCCCATAATACTAGTGATTACCCCATTACTATTGTAGTTATACCCCTTATTAATATTGTTTTGCCCCTATTGTCCCCATTTTGTTATTAATGTGCCCCATAGAATCCCTCTATTGTTATTTGTGTGGCTTTATATTATTATTGTTAGGTCGTCTAGGTTATATTGTGACTCCTTAGACTCCTATATATAGAAAGGAGGTTTTGTCATTTGTATCATCAAAGAATTGTTCATTTATGTAATGTAAAGGAGGTTTCCCCCTCGAAAAGGCTGAATTCTAAGGCATGGATTTATCTTTTCTATCTTTTCTTGAGCTGGTTTCATAACATTTGGTATCAGAGCTTTGGATTCTAGGGTTTTGCTGCTCCAAACAGGTCATCGTGGCATTTTCACTATAACTTTTTTTCTGCGACATTTCAAAAGTTGAAAAAAAAATTGAGAATACATCGCGCTAAATCTCAGGTCCGAATTTCAGAGCTTTTTGCGCTATATTTGTGGAAATATGATCTGAGGAATTTGGGCTTTTTGCAGACTCCTGAATTACATTCCAAACAGGTGACCTGGGGGAAATCATCATAACTTTTTCTCTGAGCATTGGATTGAAATTTCATAAGAAGGTGCAATAAGAGGACGGAGTGTAGTTTTTTATATATATTTTTTAGAGCTAAAGGTCAAAACAGTGACTCATGGCACGTCGTACAAGTTTGCTCTACTGAACTAGTCTATAATCAGGTCACTGTGGGAGATTTCGCATAACTCTTCCTTGGAGAATACAATTTGGGTTAGAGTGGTGGCATTGGAAAGAGGACATAGAGTTCTACCACAGATCACAATTTTAGATCTAGATGATCCAAAATTACAAAGAACATCATATTCAATATCAGGCTCCTACAAAGTGAAAAAAGGTGTATAGTTTTTTTTTAAATTTTTGCATAAGATTGGTTTGAAAAATTAGTTTGAAGGAATTCAAAGGGCATAGTAAAGCATTATTATTGGTAATTGATGCCTCAAGGAAAGAAAATGCAAATACCTAGTAGGCAACCTGAAAGCTCTAGCATGACCCATGAAGAAGAGGAAGAAATGCAACATGATATATCAAAATTACGAGACTAAGTGCAACGATTGTCACTTGCACAAAAAGGAACAGAATCTAATATGGATGGTTTAAAGAAAGATGTAGAAGCTAAGAGGGATGGTTTAAAGAAAGGCATAGAAGCTAATATGGACGGTTTGAAGATAGATTTGACGACATATATGGACGGATTGAAGATAAATATGAATAAGTTGCTACAAGAAATGGTCACTAATGGTGAAAGGGTAGTAAAGAAAACTCACGATGACAACAAAACAAATGTTAATCATGATTCATTAGACTCTAATGTTGGATCGAAGACCCACCATATTCCAAAAATCGATATGAGGAAGTTTGATGGCAAGGATCCCACAACATGGATATTACAAATGGAGCAATTTTTCGATCTCAATAATGTGCAAAACACACAAAAGGTATGTATTGCAACTTTATATTTAGAAGCAAATCAGTTTGTATGGTATCAATGGCTTTGCTCTCGTAAACAATTTATCACTTAGGCATTTTTTACGGAAGAATTGATAGCACATTAGGAGGATAAAAAAAGCAACACTTTTTTTAGTCAATTGATAAGTCTCAAACAAAAGGGTTCAATAATGGAGCACATTGAGGAGTTCCAAAAATTGAACATAAGGGTAAAAGATATTCCAGAAGAGCATAGGATTGATGTGTTCATAGGGTCTTTAAAGGATAATATCCAACATGATGTTCACCTTTGGGAACCTGATTCATTAGAGAAGGCATTCAGGTTAGCAAGAAAAATGGAAAGCAAAATTATGGTAACAAGGAAGCATACCACTCACAACTATAAAGACGGAAGTGTTGTTGCCCCTAGTCTTCCAAAACCTATAAGGTTGACACCACAACAATTGGAAGAAAAAAGAGCAAAGGGTCTTTGTTACAGTTGTGATAGCAAATACACTAAAGGTCATAAGTGTGCTGAGAAAAAAATATTCTACATAGATTGTGAAGAGGAAGAAGAAAAGAAACAAGAAAGGTCAAAAGAAGAGGATATACTCCAAGAACAAAGCCTAGATAAAGAAGAAATGAAATCGACCATATCTTGTAATGCGTTGGCCGGAATTACCACTCCTCAAACCATCAAGATAGAAGGACAAATCAAGAAGAAAAAGGTAATAGTGTTGATTGATTCAGGAAGCACCCATAATTTTATTCATTGTAAGGTAGCAAAAGAATTGAATTGCTTCCTATATCTAGCACCAGAAGGTCAAGTGATGGTTGCAAATGGAGGAACAATAAACTGCTCTAGAAAGTAACCTAATATCAAGCTATCCATGGGAGAATATGTATTGACTAGCCCAATGCTTTCCATTCCAATGGGAGGTGCTGATGTTGTACTAGGAGTCCAATGGCTACAATCCATGTGTACAATAGCTTTTAATTTTCAAGAACTTTTCATCAAATTTTCTGTCGAAGGAAAGAAAGTTGAATTAAGGGGTATTGCAGGGAAACCAGGAAAGCTAATCAGCTCTAATGGTATGACAAAGCTTCTAAAAAAGGAACAAGGAGGTGTAATTGCACAATTATGTTCGCTAGATGTTTCCACATCGGAATCATATATTTCTCCATATCTCCAAAAAGTCCTGGACAATCATTCCAAGATATTTGAGACTCCCAAAGGTCTCCCACCTATGCGTGATCATGATCATGCTATTCATCTGATTCCAGGAAGTGTTCCTCCAAACATCAGGCCGTACAAATACCCCTATGCCCAAAAGAGTGAAATTGAAGGTATGGTTGCAGAAATGCTAGAGGCTGGTATAATTCAATCGAGTCAAAGTTCTTTCTCTGCTCTAGTAGTATTGGTGCACAAGAAGGATGGATCATGGCACATGTTTCCGGATTATAGGGAGCTCAACAAGCTCACTATTAAATATAAGTTTCCCATTCCCGTCATTAATGAATTATAGGATGAATTGCATGGATCAATTTACTTCACCAAGTTGGATCTTTGTTCAGGATATCATCAAATCAGAATGAAGATTGAAGACATTCCAAAAACAGCATTTAGAACTCATGGGGGTCATTATGAATTTTTGGTCATGCCTTTTGGCCTTACCAATGCACCTTCAACATTTCAAGGTTTGATGAATTCAATTTTCAAACCATTCCTTAGAAAATTTGTGTTAGTATTTTTTGATGATATACAATCTACAGCAAGTCTTGGAAGGATCATGTTGAACATGTTGATAGGGTGCTACAACTATTGGAGAAGAAACAATTATATGCAAAAAGATCCAAATGTTTCTTTGGAGTCCAAGAGGTGGAATATTTGGGTCATATTGTATCTCATGAAGGAGTTAAGGTAGACCCTAGCAAAAATATCCAAATGTTTCTTTCTTTGTTGCTCTTCTGTTATCATCATTCTCATATCCTGTTGATGGATCCCATTTGGGATTTGAAACGTTGGTACAAAAATGTTCAAACTGTGGATTCTCCGGTCAATGATTCAAAAAAAAAAAAATTAAAGCCATTAAGGAATGGAAAATCCCCACATCCATAAAGCATCTGCGAGGATTTCTCGGGTTGACAAGGTATTATCGCAAGTTTGTTAAGAATTATGGGAGAATAGCAGCACCTCTAACGACATTATTGAAGAAAGATGCATTTTCATGGACTCTGGAAGCAACAAAGGCCTTCGAACATCTTAAAGAGGCAATGTGCCAAGCACCGGTCTTAGCTACACCAGACTTTACAAAAACCTTTATTGTGGAATGTGATGCTTCAGGAAATGGAATTGGTGTTGTTCTAATGCAAGATGAAAGACGCATTGCTTTTGAAAGTCATCCAATCAAGGGAAAGTTTTTACACAGAGCTATTTATGAGAAGGAAATGTTGGCAACACTCCATGCACTTAAGAAATGGCGACCCTACCTAATGGGAAGACACTTCAAGGTAAAAATGAATCATGATAGCGTTAAATACTTTTTAGAACAAAGATTATCCTCCAAAGAGCAACAAAAGTGGGTCACAAAGATGTTGGGTTATGACTTTGAAATCATCTACAAAAAAGGGAAGCAAAATGTGGTGGCAGATGCACTCTGAAGAAAGGATGAGGATGTGGAAGCATTGTTGTGCACGATTTCTATTATCCAACTAGATTGGATAAATGAAGCAAGGGAGGAATGGAAGAATGACGAAGAAGTGTGGGCACTTATTCGAAAGCTACAACAAGATTCCAGTACGTCTGATACATTTAGCTGGAAAAATGATTCGTTATGGTACAAAGATCGGTTATACCTCTGTAAGAATTCCCAGCTAAAACAAAAGATTCTTATGGAATTGCACACTTCTCCCTTAGGAGGGCACTCGGGATTTTTAAAAACTTATGACAGGGTTAAGAAGGAATTTTTTTGGGATGGCCTTAAATTAGATATTCAAAAGTTTGTGGCGAAATGTTTGGTTTGCCAACAAAATAAAGTTGAAACAATTAAGACACCGGGTCTATTACAACCTTTATCCATTCCAAGCCAACGTTGGGAGGAGGTTTCAATGGATTTTATCACAGGTTTATCCAAGTCTGAGGGAAAAAGTGTCATCATGGTCTTAGTTAGTAGACTTACCAAGTATGCACACTTTTGTGCATTATCACATCCATTTAAAGCCAGTACAATTTCTACTGCATTTATGGAAACAATTCAAAAGCTACATGGAAACCTAAAGATTATTGTAAGTAACAGAGATCCCATTTTCACTGGAAATTTTTGGACAGAATTATTTTCTTGTCTTGGTACTCAGTTAGCTCGTAGCTCATCTTATCATCCTCAATATGATGGGCAAACTGAGATAGTAAACAAAAGTCTAGAAGGATATCTTCGTTGTTTTGTATATGATAAATAGACACAATGGGTCAAATGGTTACCTCTGGCGGAATGGTGGTATAACACTTCCTTCCATACAGCAACAAAAATGACCCCATTTATGACATTTTATGGGTATCAGCCACCATCCATCACATCATATTTAAGATAAAATTCTAAGGTTCAGGTAGTGGAACATCACATCGAACATCAACAACAAGTCCTCCAACTCTTAAAGGATAACCTCGTGTTAGCACTAAATAGAATGAAACAACAGGCATATCAACATCGCAGTGAAAGAAGTTTTGATGTAGGTGATTGGGTATTCCTACGGCAACAACCATATAAGCAAATGTCCCTCAATCAAGCTAAGAAGGATAATAAATTATCACCAAAGTATTATGGTCCGTACAAGGTGTTGCAAAATATTGGTACTATGGCATACAAATTGGAGCTTCCTGCAGCTTCTCGATTTCACCTAGTTTTCCATGTTTCATGTTTAAAGAAGGTTATACGCAACAAGCTCCCAGTTCAAACTATATTACCAGAACTTGACAAGGAAGGAAAAATTATATTGGAACCAGAAGCAGTCACAGATACAAGAACTCAATAGCTACGAAATCGATCAATTTCGGAGTATCTTATCAAGTGGAAGAACTTATCCGCTGGAGATTCCACATGGGAGGATGAGAATTTTATACAGAAGTATCCAAAACTACTCAAGCGTTGAGGACAACACTTTTTTGAAGGAGAGGGGCATATTGGGTCCCTATAATACTAGTGATTACCCCATTACTATTATAGTTATACCCCTTATTAATATTGTTGTGCCCCTATTGCCCCCATTTTGTTATTATTGTGCCCCATAGAATCCCTCTATTGTTATTTTTGTGGCTTTATATTATTATTGTTAGGTCGGTTGGGTTATATTGTGACTCCTTAGACTCCTATATATATAAAGGAGGTTTTGTCATTTGTATCATCGAAGAATTGTTCATTTATGTAATGTAAAGGAGGTTGCCCCCTCGAATAGGCTGAATTCTAAGGTGTGGATTTATCTCTTCTATCTTTTCTTGAGTTGGTTTCATAACAGCAATACATAACTGCTATATGAAAATATGAGACACTACTGAAACCAATCTCTCACAATCATATAAATTCAAACAATAATCTTGCCTCTACAATCACAAGTGCATTAGAAAAATCCTTTGAAGCCTTGTCACTTTTCTTCTACATAAGAATAGTCTTCAACCATGCATACTTATATATTTGCTACAACTATAACTCCATGCATGATTTTCTTCAGAAAATTCACACTCCTTGCATATGGCTTTCCAAAACACTATGACAATTTTCTCACATAGGAGAACCAACCAAATGAGCAACCTTTCTCCACATAATTGTAGTTTCTGAAGATGATTAGATCAATTAATTCCAATCATGTAGTGAAGCTTTGTTCATATGCTGGAAGTGGTTTGGTTCAATGCTTCTTGAATCAATCAAGCCAATAACTTCATTTACTAATGAATATTCTCTTTTAACCATCTTCTAGAAGCACAATAACCTTTTTTTTACCTTTAATTGTTGAGTCTCAAACAAGACAAATCGGAAAACCAAATAAACACGTGATGAGCACGAGGAATGTAGAGGAATTCTCGTGAAAAATTTTCGTCGCTCCCACAGCATAGTCTCTATGCAACTGGAACTCCTTAGTCACTCCCATAGGCATGTTGTTGGAAAATCAATGCAGATAGATTAGGGTTTGCTTCTCCTTACTTGATAATTACTTGTGAGTTATTTTGCATTATTTTACTTCTTTATTGTCTTTTCTTTCATCAAGAAATTACCATATTATTTGTGTATGAAGACCACAAAACAAAAGACACAAGATGTAGGCACTATGCGACGGAAAAACCCCCCTCAAAGGGAAAACCCAGTAAAAAATTATCTTCCTTTCAATAGTATTATTTGAGACTCTTCACCCTAGACAAAGACCAAACCTTCCCTCCACACCAAGTCAACTTCCCAGATCTTCGACCTCTTTGTAGCAAAACTCCCTTCCCACCAACTTCGACTATGCAACAACTTCTGGCATCAGGCAACAACTTGGATGACTTCGATCTCCCAAATTAGGGCACGAAACAGAGAGAGAGAGGCATAAAAACTTCAATTTTCTTCTTCTCCTTACACTTCACTCATCTTGCACTTCCTTTGCTTCCTTAGACCCACTTCACACTTCTTCAACTTTCTTAGAGATATCTAACTAGCTTGAGATGAGATGCTCCAAATGAATTCAACTTGCTTCTATTTATAGACTCCAAGCAAGGTCGAATTGGTGTCCTTAGGTCAACTTGATCTCTTCTAGGATGACTTGATGTGGAGGATACATAAATTATATTTGACTCAATAGTAAACATTTTTACATGATTCAAAAGCCCAAGAAGGGTCTCTTTAAATGTACAATGACTCTATAAACCCAATATTAATCCTAGGAGTCCACAATGGGGACTTTGACTAGTATAATGATGACACAAGCATGAAACCCATGCTTTAATAAGTCATTGATACAATAATAAAAATTCTTTTCTTTATTATTTTGACAAGTGCATCTGAAAAAAGGCAAGGCTAGGTTGAAAACCATTGCAATAACCTGACAAAACCATGCCATCGACAATAAGAGAACCATATACCAATGTGTAAATCCATGGATGTCAAAACCAACTAGGAAATCACACATGTAATATACTACCTGCAAGTATTCCTGTTGAAGTTGCTTGATCCTTATCTTCCTTGCTTGCTCCTTGCTTTCCTTCCTTCCCTTTTGCTTGCTTTTCCTTTCTTGCTCCAAAGCTAGAGTGCTCCAAGAAAAGTCTAAATGTCGAAGAGTGAGAGAGGGAGAGAGAATAAGGAGAGAGCTCCAAAACTGAACTGACCAAGATTACACTAACCAAACCTGCCAACTGATTCTCATAAGCCTTTTTATCAATGAGGCCTCTATTTTCTTCATTTTTCTCCTCACATGCAACTTGTGACTTTTCACCCCCCTTTCTCCTATTTTCCTCTATTTTCATAAATAAGTGTGATGAAAATGCCTTTTTGCCTTTTTAATGCCTTTGTCAATTTCCTTTAGCCATAAACACATCCGTGATGCCCTCTAGGATATATTTGCCCAACATTCAACTTGGAATACATGTTCCTTAACTGTGGTCTTATTTTGCCTTTATTAACTTTTATTACATGGAATTTGCACCAGGGTTGTTACAGGTCCCTCCCCCTTGGGGAACATAATCATCGATGTTAAACCACACCAAAACCTCAACAAAACTGCTGAAAAGCAAACATATTTCCCATTGAGCTTTATAACTTAGCTCATTGCAGTATTTACAATGAAGGACCTGCTCAAAAGCAAAACATCATGACAAGATGACTAGATAACAACCATACCACTTACTAGAACTTTATAACATAGCCCATTACAGTATTTACAATAACCACATATACACATATGCACATTTGTTAAACCAGAAAATAAAAGGATACAATGCCCATATCAATTGACAAGGGAATCCAGAGGCTCACACCTTTACCCTCAAAACTACTACCAGAATTCGCCTCCTTCCTAGGAAGTCTACATTCCACTACCATAGTCAAACTATATCCAATGTCCAATGCTACAGTCCTGCGCCACTTGTCCTCTCAACGAACAGTTACCTGCTCATTATTTTACGGTGCACTTCCATTGTGCATTTGATTCCATCTGGTAATGCTAATGGCCAAACCAAATATATCCTCGACCTTCCCTTATCTGCTACACAGTCCCTCGGGCAATCCAGTCACCACTTTCGTGCAGCTACTCACCTTCCAAGTTCCCCGACATCCCCTATCCTGGGCAATCCATCCCTTGGAAAGGCTTCCTCACATCAAAAAGTCAAACAACCAAGGCATATGCATGCCTGAAACCATCATATTAATCATAGCATGCTCATGGAAATCGATGGACACTATTGGGTACCGGTGTCCCATAATGGCCCTGCTCCTAAAATGATTTACTATGATATTGCTGCATGTTCCAATTCCTTTCATTGTTGTTACTAATTCTTGCAGTCGATTTCAACCACCCAAACGGGCATTTCCATGCTCCCAGTATAAAGCACATAACTTCCATTGTATTAAAATAGATTGAAACAACTTCAAATCATAGGTCATTGGTAGCTCATCAATAAGGTATATTTGCAATCCTGTTTACTTCTTGTCACAACAAGTCAAACAATTTGTTTGATCAAATCATCATGAATAAACATATCACATTCGGTTAGCTCAAACTCAACCATCATAGATCCAAATCATAAATCACATGCAACCATCATAAACCAAAATCATAGATCGCATGTAATCATCATAAACCATGATCATAAATCACATGCATAATAAAAACTGGAATAAAATATTGATACTTATCCTTTAATCAATCCTTAGCTTCTACCTTTGTCTTTATTCTGTACACACTATGGATTGGTTTCCACACCTGAGAAACACTCAGTGCCTTCTCCTCAACCATGTACACATACACATAGTGTGCATCACACACAGAAAACCACACACGACATACAACACCATGCAATACATGCACCTACACCTGACATACCACACATACACCTACACCAAGTGTACAACACAACACAATACATACTCCTACATTTGGTGTACACCACAACACAATACATACACCTACACTTGGTGTACAACACAACACAAATACGTACACATAGTACAACACAACGAATACACGTCGCAATACCACGACTACACAATGCATATACATAGTACTGCATGCTCGCAACACAACATGTGCGACATGCACACAATACTACATGTACACAAGTACCATATGTACAATAGGTGCACAGTACCAATTATACACAACACCACCTACATGACGTGTGCACAACATCACATGTACACAGCACCACCTACACAATGTGTACACAATGCCACATGTACACCGCACCACTTGTACAATGTGTACATAATACCACCTGCACGACATGTATATGACACCACATGTACACAATGCCACATGCACGACATGCACACAATACCATGTGTACATAGCACCACATGTACAACATGCACACAACACCACATGTACATAGAACTACATATCCAACATGTACATAACATCATCTATACACAACACTGCATATCCAACATGTGCACAACACCATATGCACATAATGCCACATATCCAACATGTCCATAACACCATCTATGCCCAACATTGCATATGCAATATTCACACAACATTATATGTATCACCATGTACCTAACATTGCATAACAGCATGTACACACTATATATATACACAACACCACATGTGCACAACATCACAGATGCAACATGTACAACATATACAATATATTCACAACAATAGTACCACACATCCAAAACCACATTGTCTCTATCAAACAACCTTGCTTTCAATGTCTCTTTGCCATCCGTGCTTATCCTAGCATGTCACGCATCATGTTGTTTTCATTTCGTTGATTTATCTCTCAGCATTAGCCTTTCCATAACATAAACATCAACATAGTATAATCACATAATATCAATTCATATCCACAAGATATTGACCTTAGAGATATGTCAGGCTACTTTTCCCACTCAATTCGTCATGAACCAGGAATCTCTTCATGTCATTCACTTGCATAAGCAATCATTCCTCTACAAGAACAATTCTTGATGACCTTGTCAGACAGTGATATATATATATATATATATATAACATTAGCACAAAACAATCATGATCTCGTCAGAAAATGATATACCAACATACATACATGTATACATATATATACATCGACACAATCATGATTACAACATAATTACCAAATATCAAAAGTTCAAGGTTAAGAGAACTTCCATTATCCGTGCAACACATGTACAACATCGAGAACAATAATTCCCAACGTAGCTAAGGCATCTGACGCCTAAAATATATTTATTTTACCTTTCCTTATTACTTTTCTCATGATTGTCCCACCATCATCCATTTACCCTAATGGACCCAACCAATCCAACTAGTTGTTATATGCTTGCCTTCATTTGCCCTTATATATGCATTGAGCTTCATCCAGGCCTTACATCACCAATTAGGCTTCATTCAGCTCTCCCTGGGCTTCATTAACTTTCCTCTTTCCCAACCAATTCCCCTGACCCCTAACATAAAAGGCAAGACAAGAAACAAACAAGAAGAAAACCATGGCAAACCAACAAGAATACGACACCACAACCAAAATGGCATGGGCATGCACAAGATGCAAACAAAACCGCAATCAAGCACAATAAATCACCAAAAGACCAAAAGCATAAGACTAACAACAAACACCATGACTTAATCCCCATGATTCCTAGTGCTTCCAAGGGAAAGCTCAACCTGAGCCTCCTTCAAGATTCCATGGCAATTTATTTCCATACAATCCCTTGCATCTTACTGCCATCAACACATAATTTCCATTGCTTAAATAAACATAACAATACACTAGTTTCCTTATCTTGTTGTTCCAAGGACGTTGCTTGCAACTAAACACATCCACACCATCTCTCAAGGGACTCATTCCCTTAACAGATCCACCTGTAACTAGAGACTAGCTAATATGCCTATCAAATACAAGTTCATGAATCTAACACATATCCACATAATCTCAGACAAGATTAAGGTTAAGAAGGCTTCCTATATGTAAAGCACTCATTCATTTGGAATTGGGGTTTCAAAACATAGCCAAATGAATTCTTGCCCAATTCCTTTTTTTACCTTTTTACTTTGTTGCAATAGAGTCTTACTATGGATTGGCACATCACCCAACTGTTAGTTATATAAACACATCAATTATTATCTTGTCAAGCTAATACCAAGCATGTTTCCCTGCAATTGCTCAGGCATGTCCATGTTACATTCCAAAGATCAAGACACCATGACCTTTACCAAGTCTAACAACCATGTCATACTCAACAATCAACTCACATTCATTAGTCATGATACATAATGCTACAACTATCACCTACTTACACTCAAGTACATATCACCTGTCTCAACACATATGTATTAGTACAACCATCTTAAAACAAGATCATTTCGTCAAGAAATCATATAAACACATACTCAAATCATTCAAGTAATCTAACATCCAAGAAAAAGATATACAACATAATAGACACCAACACTCAAACACCAAATAGACGACATAATCAAACATTCAAGCACAAAGTAGATGACATAAGCAAGATCATGCCTTAATGTATCTTAGGGGAGGCTATCTTGTTTGCACAATCAATCCAGATTAGCATGATATAACTTCACGACATATCAACTCAAAAATAAATAAGGTCATGATATCCATAATAGTCACTAGCTAACATGTTCACATCATAAACACATAAACATGTCATTTATGCATAGAAATCACATATGTGCGATCAGTCTAGATTAGTACAACACAATGTCACAAATAAGTCGACTCATACCTAAACATCATAACCCTAACCATCTGCATAGGCCAATTCAATTTAGCATGATACATATAACATCAAGATATTAATGTAATAACCTTAATCATCAAGTTACTAGCAGATAAAAACAACAAGTTATATATCATGCTCCTCAACAACATATAACCTAATCATCAAGCTATGTAACATAAAACGACAACAACAATGCATACGGCCACATGTTACTATCATTCATGATTATCTGACACATGTGCATATGATTACACTAATCAACTAGCATATATCATGTAGGTAACCATAACATCAATAGAATGAAAGGCATACACATTACCATAATGCATACAACAATCTTTAACCTACATACCTGCCTGCCCAACATACAAACCTATATGACAACATGCTCTTGCCTCGAGGTCCAATATTGCAACTTCACTTTAATGATTTGCATCTCCTGCTCTATCTCAGTCAACACATTAAAATCATAACATACCAATATCACCATGATGACTTAATTGCATATAATGACCTCATAGTGCATATTTGACTTACCATACATGCATAACCATAACAATGAAAATGCATGCATAATAACACATAGATACCGACACGCATAACAAATGCATAAACCACTGACATGCATTCATGACAACCACATACCAATAACAACACCATCAACATTCACATGGTGACATCACTACAACCATGATCAACACCATGCAAATGCAACAATGACATGGACTACAAGCATTAGAAACACATATGCAATCAACATGAATGCATGACCAACACACTACCCATCTAATCTGAGGGGTGAACCATGCTCTGATACCACTCTGTGGTATCAAATATGACCCAAAGAGAGTGCAACCCGCTTTGATACCACTATGTAGTATTATATATGACCCAAAGAGAGCGTAACTTGCTCTGATACCACTCCATAAATTCCTCCTCCCACATCTACCCAAGTAACCGACCATCCAGCGTAAATATGTGACGAGAGGCTACTATGATATGATTCAACCTCCTAGGTGACCTTAAGGAAGTGGAACCAATGGAACCACAACAAACATACCTTCCACATTAGAAACAACACTCTTAGGAGCCATCCCAACCACACAGGTATTAGGCCCCTAGGTCCCACTGAGTTTTAAACTATTAAACCTCTGGACGCTCCCTTGTTATGGGCATGCTAGCATCCAAAGAACTCTGGACGCTCCCACAAATATGCATTCTTTCATCCAGGGACTATTTCTAGCATACATATGCCAGAGTCCACGGGATTTAAGGCACTTTTCAAGCTCAGAATTTTGGCCAATGCTCAGAACTTGTTATAGCATTTGGAATCCATTAAACACATTATGACAAGGCTAATAAACCAAAAAATAACTTTAGGACTAGGCCTGGCCATCCCCAACCGGGACTGACATTCTATCAAACACTTGGCATCAATGCAATCTATAGGTCTAGTATACAAGATAGAGCATGAATGAATGAAAAATATTATGAGACATGACAGGAGGATCACCACCTTATCCCTTGAACTATTATGACATCAATTAGGTCTTACATCCATTATCCTTTCAGTTACACGTGAATACATGAAATAACCATGCCAATAAATAGTCATATAACCATGCTTATAACTAGCATTAAACCATGAAAATAATAGTGAGATATCAACCATTAAATCCACATATTAATAAGTACAAAAGCAAGAGAAGATTTTATTAAACATAACAAATCCGACCAAGTTCTATACTTCCATGTAACACTCGACCGTAGACATGGTTTAACCAAATCTTATTTCAGCCAGTCACCTATGTGCCACATTCCAAGCATGGATGTGGGATCTCATGGATAAACCAATCCAAAAAAAACCAAGAGAATCCAGAGGTTGAACCACCTCCACCCTCACTAAACCATGATCACACCAAAACTGGTGCTTTGGTCACAAAACCAAACCGAACTTGGAATACCATCCAAAATCCATCATTACCCTTGAGGAATTTTTTTTCTCCTTATCTCTCAGGCTTTACCGCAATCCAATTTCGGCTCACTATGCACTAAACCGAGACAAATCCCTCAAGATTTACCGTGTATCTGCCAAAACTGGTCAAGGGATTCCTAGGCCTTTGGGATTGAACCTTGGGACCACCTCTGCCCAGGATTCTGAAATCCATCGGCAATTCCAAAGCTCAAAACCAAGATTAACATCCCAACACACCATGGCATCCAGAAAAAGACAAGGTTGGGTTGAAAACCACTGTTATAACCCGGAAAAACCATGCCACCGACAACAAGAGAACCATACACCAACGTGTAAATCCAAGCATGTCAAAACCAACTAGGAAATCACACATGAAATATGTTACCCACAAGTATTCCGACTGAAGTTGCTTGATCCTGCTCTTCCTTGATTGCTCCTTGCTTCCCTTCCTTCCCTTTTGCTTGTTTTTCCTTTCTTGCTCCAAAGCTAGAGTGCTCCAAGAAAATTCGATGTGTCCAAGAGTGAGAGAGTGAGAGAGCTCCAAAATTAAATTGACCATGCTTACACTGACCAAACCTGGCAATTGATCCTCAAAAGCCCTTTTATCAATGAGGCCTCTATTTTATTCAATTTCCATTATTTTCCTTCATTTTCCTCCTCACATGCAACCTGTGACCTTTCACGTCCCTTTTCTCCTATTTTCCTTTATTTTCATAAATAAGTCTGCCAAAAATTCTTTTTTTCCTTTTTAATGCCTTTGCCTTTGCCAATTTCCTTTAGCCATAAACACATCCAGTGGTGCCCACTAGGATATCTTTTGCCAAATTTATCTTGGAATACGTGTCCCTTAACCGTGGTCTTATTTTTCCTTTATTAACTTTTATTACATGGACTTTTCACCATGTCTCTTACATATGGGAACTTCTTTGTCATTAGAATCAATAGGAATATACTATGATTTCTTGTATGCTTGATTTTCATCAAATATGACATCCTTGCTTACTTCAATATGTCTTCCTTCCTTAATGTAGATTCTATATGCTTTTGAGGAGAGACTATATCCAACGAATATTCCCTTGATACTCGTACAGTCCAACTTCTTTCGCTTGTCCTTTGGAACATGGATGTATGCTAGACTTCCAAATATTCAGAGGTGATCCACACTCAACTTATTTCTTGTGAATACTTCTTTGCATGTTGTATTATCAAGACTTTTATGAGGACTTCTATTTTTAATGTACACTACCGTCATTGTTTCTTCTCCCAACTAGAATTTTGGTAGGTCTTGATCAAGGATTATAGTTCGAATGCCCTCTTCAATTGACCTATTCTTCCTTTCAGGAAATCCATTTTGTTCAGGATAATAGGGAATAATGAGCTCCTTCTTAATACCTGCTTCCTTACAATATGCAATTAATTCCTTAGAAGTGTATTCCCCACCATTGTTAGACCTTAGAGTTTTTATCTTTCTTTCAATTATTGTTTCCACTTCAGACTTAAACTCCTTGAACCTATCAAATACTTCATATTTTGTTTTGAGAAGGTAGAGCCTTGTCTTTCTATAATTGTCATCAATGAATGTCACATAGTAGAGATGACCTCCAAGCAATTTTTCAGACATGGGCCCACACACATCAAAATGGATGAGGTCTAATATCTCTTTAGACCTAGTTTCACTATTTAGAAATGGCTTTCTTGTATATTTTCCTAAATAGCATCCCTTGCACACACCTTCATGATCTAAATTCATATTGGGTATACCATGAACCAATCAACTAAGAGTAGGGATGAACTTATAATGTAGATGGCCATACCTCCTATGACAGCTCAATGTGACTGATTTCCATATGAACCAAAGCTTGAGGAGGTGGTGTGATGAATTTATAAGGGCTTCCTTCATGAACTCCAATAACCCTAGCTTTATCAATGCTAGAGTATTTTCCCCAAACCAATACTTTTCCATCAACAAAAGCATCTCTTTCCCCTTTATCTTCTAAACAGGAAATAGAAAGAAAATTCTTTTTCAAAACTAGAACATATAGAATGTTGTTGAGGTGCAACTTCAATCCATTTTCCAGCTTCAACGATGTTCATCCCAGGCCTCTAACAACATATATTTTGTTGTCACCCAACTCCACCACATGAGAAGATGAATCATTTGATAGTGTATGAAGTTGTTTACTTTCTCCTGTCATGTGTCTTGATGCTCCACTATCAATTATCCATGCATTGTCATCATTAAGAGAACTTGTAAGAGAAACCAAGAATCCTTGACTTTTGACCTTGCTGAATAAGTAATGGATGACCTTCTTGATCCAGCTTCCAGCAGTGTTGATACCCATTCTTATGTAGTTCATCAATGAGGGATAATCCACACCAACAAAGTGATCTTCGACTTTTCCTTACCTTAGCTCTGATACCATGTTGGA
>Ga0115851_100437_pt1 | contig 18392 bp, 12 predicted proteins | sample InSIn2gowninarea_FD_83865 | JGI IMG/M metagenome (GOLD analysis project Ga0115851, IMG submission 83865)
TTTGAATTTTTAAAATCGAATTTGGTTACTTGCATTTGCATTTCTTTCTACTACGTGTTGACTAGGATTTAACTTGATAATTCGTGTACGTTTTCCATATTTAAAAAAATTGGGATGTGATTGGTAAAGCTTATTATTTTGTTTAACAATTTTATTTAAAAAATTAGCTATACTGTCAGAGACCATGGGTCAACTTTTTAATAAAAGTACATAGTATTCGTGAACAAGGAAGGTATGTCAAAAGGGTTATAGCTTAATATTTAAAAAAAAATTGGGATGTGAATGGTAAAGCTTACTATTTTGTCTAACAATTTTATTTAAAAATTTAGTTATAGACTGTCAGAGTCCATGTGTTAAATTTTTAACAAGAGTACATAGTATTTATGAACCAGAAAGGTATGTCAAAAAGGTTATAATTCAATATTTTTAATGGTAAATTCAAGATTTCTGACATCTAGTTTATTGAGGGTAAATTCAAGATTTATGACATCGTTTATTAGTATGATATTAATAAAGAGGATTATGTATGTTATAGTAAAAAGAAGTGATAGACATTGTTTTTTTAGATATTGGAATAAGTAGATGGTCTACATTATTAAGTGTGATAGTTGTTGGATAAGTTGTGTTTTTTTTACTTGTTAATTTTTTTAATTATGAAATATAACTGAATACAAAATATTGACCGAGATTTGTTGAAATTGTAAAAAGTATGAACTTTCAAAGAAAAAATATGTTTTTGAATGGATTTGTGTATCATTTATTTTACTTTGAAATTTGATGTTGTAATGTAATTCATATATATTTTATTTTACAATTTCATTATTCCAAAGTTACAATTTATTGGCACTTGCTTATTTAATTAGACATATTTCACCATCTATAGTAGAGAAGGTTTCAATTGTTCAATCATGTCTCTATTAGTTTTTTTTTCATTTTTCTATCCATCTCAGTTTAAATGAATATAATTTCTCAGCTCATTCTAAATAAATAGAATTTACTAAAATAAAAGACATTTGAGATTTTTATTAGTCATTATGGTTGGAAGTCTTAAACTATAGTGTTATTGTGTCATGTAGTAATGGTGACATTGTTAACAAATCTATAATTTTGAGTAGACATCTTTCACCATCTATATTATAGATTTAAAAATTGGTGTAGTTATGAGTGAAGGTTTGCAATTGTTCAATCATGTCTCTATTATTTCATTTTATTTTTTCATTTTTCTATCCATCTCATTTTAAATGAATAGAATTTTTCATCTCATTCTAAATAAATAGAACTTGTTAAAATAAAAGCCATTTGAGATTTTTATTGGCCATTATGATTGGAAATCTTACAATTATTTGTTATCATTAGCTAATAAACTATAGTGTTATTGTGCCATGTAGTAATGGTAACATTGTTGCATGTTATAGATTGCTGCAAGCCTCCTAATTCAAAATATTCTATTTATTTAAGTTAAATTTAAATGTAATTTTTTTTTTTTTGAAGAAATTCATTATATTATGATTTTTTTAATGTACTTTATAATATGTAATTTTACAATGTCTAATATGTTGTTATTATAATACTAAAAATAATAAAATAACATATATATTAAAAATAACTGAGTATATTTATATTTTAATTAAATATATAACATTATAGTCTAATAAGTTGTTATTATAATGCTAAAAAAATATATTAAAAATAACTAAGTATATTTATATTTTAATTAAATATAACATTTATAGTCTAATATGTTGTTATTATAATACTAAAAATAATAAAGTAACATATATTTATTCAAAATAACTAAGTATATTTATATCTTAATTAATTATATGACATTTATAATATTAATAAGCTCAAAGTTAATTTGGGATAGTTACAATGGGTATCATAGCTCAGGTTCTAATACTCTAGTTTTTAGGGAAGTTTTATTGGGCCTAATAATGGAACTCACATTTGAATGTAAGATGTTTCCACTAAAATAGTATAATTTGTTGCATTAGTTAGTCTTTAAAGTGCAATAGTTTGAGGAAGGAGTCGTAGAAGGCACACACATAATCCATGTGGTTTTTATTGATAATTGAAGTACAAGGTATACTCATTAGTCCTTCCAATAATGTACTTAGTTAACTTGGAGTTAATTTTGGCTTAAAGAAGCTATAGATCCTATTATTGAAAGCTATCTAAACATGACATAGCATTCAAACCTCATCCCAAGGGGCTAAGGAATGGAAACCACTATTTATTTGTAAGACAAAATTTAATATGCATAAATCTAGCTCAAAAAGGTTTGAACTATCTTGAAATTCTATTATGATAATACCCTTTGATCCTGTACTCAATCAAGTACTTCTAGGGCTATTTCCACACTTACAAGCCCTATGACATGTGAAGTCATTATAACCTTTTTTGTATCTTGTGTTTCCAAAAAAGATTCTTGACAGATTTTGCCTTTTAGATCATGCAATTTCCATCTGGAAGTCGCATTCCAAAACCCATTTTTGTCTACCATGCTATTCTTCATAATCATCCACCCCAACACTATGAATTTAAAGAAAGAGCAGCGTTCCAATTTCCTTGAACTACTTGTAAATCATAGTCAATTGTGCATATCTTATTTAGGATCATTTTGTAACCCTTACTTTCAATTCTCTACACAATATGTTTATGTTGCTATGCATTTAAATTTCTTATCCACTTGCAGTGTCTCTCTTCAAATAACACAAGGGTATCACAATGGAGGCAATCTTAACTAACAATGCAATTTCATTGTTGATGGTTGGTTCTACGTAGCTGCAACCAGTTGTCCTCCAAGTGGTTCCATTGAGCAGAGTTGAGCAATTAGGTTTGCATCATTTTTATATTTCATGACAAAGTACATAACAATAGTATTCAATTACATTTAATTGACTCTTTAATTAGATCTTCAAATATATTTTTTGACATGCACATTGACCTACCTATTAATTGATTCTTTTATACAATTTAATCAATATTAAACCATTTTATTTAAATAAAATACTTTTTCCAACCTAACTATCCTGAAACTAGAACTTTTTCCAACTTAACTCTCCTGTTGGCCTAACATGATTGGTTCTTAATACTTTTCCAATTAAAATTGATGAATAATTACCTGCCAAAGATCTCAACGGACTGATTCAGGTGAATCGTTTCGCAGCTCTCAACATCTTTCCTCTTCCTCCTCACAAACCCGGGTTTCTAAATCCAATTGCGAAACCCTCACTCAGTCTGCAAAACGCTTTCCTTCTGTGCTTGAGCGATGGAGATGGAGCTGGAGTAGGAGCAGGAGCAGCCACAAGGATCCAGGGATCCACGCTCCCCTCCTCCTCCTCTCACTCTACTGCTTGTGGATGAAAAAACCTCTGGAATGTTGAAGGACCTCTCAAAAAGAGGCCTCATCTGCAGGTTTGAAGGAGGCGTCTGCCCTCAGTTTAAGGAATTTCTAGGATGGACGGACAAATACTGGAATCGCAGCAGTATTTCCAGCATATTTTTTTGCTCCAGAGGATTCATTTGCATACTTTTTAACGAGGATGGGATTCGGGAAATCATTTTTGATAGACACTATACTTGGAAGCAGCGGATTCTGTGCAAAGATGAAGGGGGTCACTCGTCTTGCACGACGAAGAGGCGCGTGCTGTACACGAAATTCTGGCACCCCAAATTCGACCCCATAACAGAAAATTTTGATATACTTACAGTATTGGTTAGGCTCCCCAATCTCCCTATTCCCCTGCGGCAGTTGAGTGCTCTGCAGGGTATTGCGAATAGTTTGGGAAAATTCGTGAGATGCGCTAAACCTGAGGCGTAGGCAGCCGAGAAATCAAATGATTGCTCTGATGCCAAAATATACGTGAGGATGGATATTAGAAAAGGGTTTCGTAAACAGTTGGTGATTGAGCTCGATGGCTGTCAGTGGCATCAACCTGTGGAATATGAATATGACGAAATGCAACCAATCGAAGATAGTGTGGTAGCAAAGAACGATGAACGGGATGAAGTGCGAGCAGGATTGGAGTTGGTGATTGAGCTCGATCGCTGTCAGTGGCATCAACCCGTGGAATATGAATATGACGAAATGCAACCAATCGAAGATAGTGTGGTAGCACAGAACGATGAACCGGATGAAGTGCGAGCAGGGTTGGAATTTCAAAACACCTATCAGTTTTCACACTTTCCTGACCCGTTTCTTAATATCAAGATTAGATTTCGACGACCTTGTAAAATTTATAGTTTGACGACCTTGTAAAATTTTGAACTGTATTTGACCGGCAAATCACCTGATGACGGATAAATTGCCAGTCAAATTCCATCCCTCAGTGCGAATGATTGAGGATATTGTGACAGGAAAAAAAAATGTTTCATCCCAACTAAGGTGTTTCCTCTTGAATAAAAAACAAATATGGTTTTATTTCTCAAGTTCTTGTTATATCAACTTATATCTTCAACTTAGGTTGGAATATCTAGGGATTTGATGGTCAGTTTTTAAACTTTTAGCTGAATATTATCAAAATCTGCCATCATCAGGAAGCAATGTTTATTATAAAAAAAAATTAATAATTAAATAAATACTTTTAATATAATAAATTAAATATTTTTATTTAGTAGTTAGTGTTACATAAGTTTAGGTTTAGGTTTAGTTTTAAAAAAATGAGGTGGTTTTTTGTTTTTTTTAAGTAGTAGGTATTTATTTGCTTTGGTTGGTAAGTTTCTTTTTCAATCTATCACTTCTCTCTTGAAGATGGATCTACATTGGGAAACATCCACAATAAGAAGTGGATAATCTGAATAAAAAATCCCTAACATAAGGATATTCAAAGTTATATGAGTAAGGAGGTAGGTTTTTAAAATTCTTTGATTATATAAGTCACTATTATATATATCTATCTATATCTATATCTATATATATCTATATATATATATATATATATAACTTGAAATGAAAGCACTAGAAATTTGAGAGTACCTCTCCATATTACATTTCATGGATGGTAAATCAAATCAATAGTTAACCCTAATTACAAGAACTCATCGCAAAGGGAATAAAAAATAATTAGTCCAACAACAATTGACAATAATATCAAATAACACAGGTTTATAGCTCTAGACCACTAAAAATAACTCTTAAAACTATATACTAAAAAAAATCTAAAAAGTGCATATAATTATTTATATTAAATTTTAACTTAAAACTAAATTATTTATCTATAAACTTTGAAATTTCAAAGTTTTTAATACAAGTGTTCATCCATGTTGAATAAAAATTATGGCATGTGCTTACTAAGGTTAGGCTTTATGTTTAATTTGGTACTTTCATGTTAGTATAATGATTATGTTTATGAGCCTAGTTTTAAGAATAAAATAATCATTAATATTAAGAATAAAATAATCATTAAAATAATCATGCTAGGAAACGGCTTTTGAATATCGATCTTATTGTATTGATGTGAATAAAATTTATAATATCAAGGAGTGACTTTTAGGAAATTTCATCTTCCAAGGTTAATTTATATTCTAATTGTTCATTTTCCTTTTATTTACATATTTACAATTTTTTGCCCAATCCCAGTGGATTAGGTGTTTAGCATTTCCCCTTTAATCTAAAGTGGTGTTTATGATTCTAAGCATCATTTTGATTTTTTCAAACTTTTCTCTTCTATGTGCTTTGGTGAAGATGTATACAATATGCTCATCTGTGGAAGAATGCCATTGTTGAATAGTCTTGACCTATACATGATGTCGAAACAAATGATATTTTGTGTTGATATGTTTGATTCAATCATTGAATTTGGGATTCTTGGACAACTTAATTGCAAAAGTATTGTCAATCAAAAGAGGAGTAAAGTTCACTTGTTTATTCTACAGATATTAAAGATTTTTTCTTAGCCACACAATCTCCTTTATTGCTTCTTCTGCTACCACATATTTTCCCTTTGTTGTGGAATCTACTAGAATTGAATGTTTACATGACATCCAAGAGATAACTCTCGATTCAAGACTCAAAAGATAGTCTAAAGTAGATATTCCATTTTCCTATCTCCAACAATGTCTGAATATGAATATACAATTAGGTTAAAGTTATCCACTTGGTCTCATAATGGTGAGGTAGATAAGACTTCCTACAAGTTGTATATACTTAGTTTCATCCTCGAATTCATTCCCTTCTTTAGATGTGAGTTTCAAATTTTGTTCCATTGAAGTGGGCAAATGATTGCATTCACCCATGCAAAACTTGTTCAACAATTCTCCAATGTACTTCTTTTGAGAAAGGATTATATACCTTGGATGTCAGGTCACTTCAATGCCCAAGTAGTAGCGAAGGTGTCTCAAATTTGTCATCTTAAATTGTTTGTCCAACTCTTTCTTTACGGATACAATATAATTTTCGTCCTTCTTATCAATAACTCATCTATATGTACCATAAGATAAATCATAGTCTTTCCAATTTTCTTGACAAGTAGAGTTTCATTATCAAGATTAAAGTGTTTGAAGTTCAATTTCAAAAGATTCTCAATCAAATTTGCATATGGTCTTGAGGTGCTTGTTTTATGCCATATAAGGATTTGATGAGTTTGCTTTCTTTTGTTCATGTTCCTTCACAACAAAACCTTGTGGTTGAGACAGGAAGATATTTTCTTACAAGTCTCCATTCAAGAAAGCAGTCTTCATATATATTTAATGAAATTTCCATCCATTCTGATTTGCCAAGGGAAAGATAGTCAGGGTGGTAACTTATTTCTCCGTGGGAGCAAAGGTATATTCATAATCAACACCTTATTTTTGTGCAAATCCTTTTGCTACGAGCCTTTCTTCACACTTGTCAAGTGAGCCAAGTGAGCCATTTGATTTGTATTTATTCTTGTAGACCCACTTGCAGCCAATTAGCTTGGTTCCCAATGGAGGGTCCACCAACTTCCATTTTGCATTATTTATGAGAGCATTATACTCCTTTTACATTGCTTCTTTCCATTCATCACAAGAATAAACTTCTTTAGAAGAAGTTGGTTCAAAAATAGTAGACAAATTCAATTCACAGTCATATGAAACATCCATATCACCAACTAAATTAGACTTATCTACATCACCCCCATATTGTATGGTGGAAGTTCTAGTTCATATCTTTCTAACCTCATTAAGATGAACACTTTCAAGTGTTTAGTGAGTCATTTTGGGGGACCTTTCTAAGATGGTCCAAGCTTTTTTTGATGGAGATGAGGCTACATCAAGATTTATCCTTCCAATCCTCTCAATAACATCACTAAATGGGTTTTCCTGATCTGAAGGAGTGTTCAGAACTTCATGAAGGGAAGACAATGCTTTAGAAGGAGATTACATAGATCGATCCAAGATAGTGATCCCCAATTCAAGATTTGGAATCTCATTATCAAACTCATAATAAGTTTTTGCATGATTGAATCTAGCCAAATGATCAAATTGTTTCTCAACAATGTTGTTAATATGGGAAGATTCATCGAAAAATCAAATCTATAGACAATACAAACTTCTTATTTACCTCATCATAGAGATGATATGATTTGGTAGTAATATTTGAATACTGCAAGAAAATGAATTTTCAACTCCTTGCATCAATCTTGCTTCTTTGTTCCTTAAGAATTAAGGCATGGTAGGTGGAAGCAAAGATCCTGAGATGCCTTACCAAAAGGAATGTGGCCATGTTAGATTCCATAACAAGTTTTGGTTTTGAGAGCATGAGATTGACATTGGTTTTTGACATATGCTACACATAGAATTGTATCATCCAAGACATAAACTTTACATTTTTTAGAAAAACCATTAAGCGAACAATATTTAAGATGTTTTGTTCATTCTTTCAACTTCACCATTTTGTTGAGGGTCGTATGGAACAATAATTTGATGTTGAATCCCATGTTGGTGAAGATAGTTTTCAAATTAATTAGAAGTATATTATTTTCCATTATAAAAACAAGGGATGCAATATGTGATCCTACATCATTTTAAATTCATGTATGAAAACTTTTGAAAGCTTCAAAAGCTTCAGATTTGATTTTTAACAAGTATACCCAACACATCCTGGTGTAATCATTAATAAAATTCATCATATCTCTATTTCCATTTGCATAATGAACATTCATAGGGGTTGTTACCCACCATTTTTTTGGTGATTTTCCTAGGATATTTTTCCCCTCTAAGATGGTCCTCAACTGGAAACCATCACCCACTAGCTAGCTCATTGTGACATTTCTTAGCCACCTCAACCAGCCATGTGGTCCCTCACCCATCTGCCATGAGCGTATGTTTGAAGGTGGGTCTCCCAAACCTAAAAGTATGCCTTGTCATTTGGTAATTGAGTACTAAAGTTTTTTTTTTTTATCATGGACACTTTGTGGCATGTATTAATGAGGTGATTCAATGAAAAGAACGGGTTATGTTTGTGCTCTTGTCCCCTAGACCCCATTTGGATATTAACCTTCGATTCTAGTCCTGTGGGATCTCTTTTACTGACCATTTGGCTTTAGGGATGGTATTTCATGGGAAACCCCGATTTTGTTTGTGTGATCTCACTCCCTTATCCACTTATATTATCCCCTTTCCACGCATTATTACACCATTCATCATTTCTCCCGTCTAGGTCCACATTCCTCCACTGGTTCCACATAGGGTTAGCTCGCCCCTTCCCTTGGCCCACACCTTGAAACAAGCATGGAATGATGCCCATAGGTTGATGCAGCTAAAAAGAAATAAAAAAGAATATTTGGTCACATTCAATAGGAAAATGTACCACAAAATGAAAAATATGGTCGAGACACACACATTTAGCACGTCGCAAAAATCCAATACATGAGCTCTACCCCATCATCATGGTCATCACCATGGTTCTACAAGTTCTATGATCCTCCTTCTTCTAGGAACCCAGGATTGTCCCAACCCCTGGTAGGCAATGAACCTCCCTACCTTAAAATGGGGTATTCTCTCATATATTTTATGTATCATGCTCTTACCCCTTGAGCCCTGAGCAATTAATCAAAGAAAATCATAAAAAGGAAAAAGGCATATAAAAAAGGGTGAAAAATCAAGGTCGGGGCACCTCATATACCACGATTTCTCCCTCCTATACATTATAAACCCAAGTGTGGGATCCCCTTTTATTAGCTACTCTTGTACCCCAACATGTGGCCCAAGGCTACCCCTTATCATCCCCTACTTCATTCACCTATTTGACACATGCCACCACCTTTTGAAGGATGTACCTTGAACATATTATCCCCTTTAGAAGTAGAAACCACTTAATAGGATACTTGGCTAACCCCATTTGGAGTTATGAGACATTGGCACATATCAAAGCCCATTATGGAAGGGAATGTCATTATGAAGTCCCCACCTATGGTCCATGGCTGGTAATATCATTTACTCAATTTCTCCAATGAATTGTTGTATTGGAAGGCTAGGGGACACATTGGATATTATGCAGGATTGCAGATGGTCTCCATCTTGGGTTTGGTCTCCCTATACGGGCTCCTAATCCTCAAAAGGGCTACATTGGCACATGTAAGGTGTGCGTTGAGATCCATGGGTCTCCACAATATCATACATCACTCCATGGACCCTTGAGGATGGTTAAAGATGCCCAAGATACTCCCATTGGACGAGGAAGATGCACTTGGTTCACCTTAGCCCAATCGACCCCACAAATGTACCATGCACTTGGCAGCTAACCCAGGACTCGTAGGATTATGTGGCATCCCCTAAACAATCATCAAGGCCCTTGCAGACAATCTACAGGAATCTTTGACTCATTTGGAGACCCATGAGATTATTATTGTGCCCCTACACCTATTAGGAGCACCACATGTTTATTGTTTAGAGAACAAGGGGCCAACACCTTGTGCATCACTTTTGAGGGTCCTACTCTTAATTATGACACCCATGGACCTCATTATAATTCTTAGAGGGCCCCAAAATATGTATTATTCATCAATTGACCTCTTAAGATGCATATTCTTTCATTTGTGAGCTAGTTTGGTGGGATTGTCACAAAAAGCTAGAAAATTAGCACATTATTTTCATTTTAGGGCTTATGTAGGCCAAGGAGACTAATTTGAACTCCTAATTAGTGTATAAATACAATTGAGATGAGTTCATTTTCTCATCATCACTTTGGATTGGATCTCTTCTCTCTCTTGAGAATTTCGCACCTTTTCTTGGAGGATGAATTGGAGCTTTATGGATGAATTTTGATGTGTGGATTTGGTTTATCTTATCTTGGAGCTTCTCTATTGTCAAATTGTGGATGGTTGGATACGTTCTATTACATGTAAGTACACTCTTTTAATATTATTCTTTTTTAAATTTTTTATGTACATTGGATTGGGATTTTCACTATTTTTAGGGCTAATTATTACATGCATTTATTGCTTAAATTGTGAAATTTTGTCTTTATATAGAATCTCTCAATTTATTCGCCATGTAATTTGAATGAAATATCCTAGGGATAATTCTATCAACAAATTCATCTTGATAAGCCATCACATTTTTCACATAAGCATAAAAGTTGTAAGATTGCTTCTCTTTGACCTAGAAGACTAGTGAAGTAGAGTCTTGAGGCCTCCTTAACTAAGAACCAAAGGTCCTCATTCATATTTATCATAGACTCCATTCTCCCAAGACTAAGGCACTCATCTACCAATAAGTGGTCACCTAAAATCAACTCTTTTTCACCTTTTCCTAGGTCTAGACAAGTTGGGTCACCTAGGGCATCATTTTCCCGACAAAGTAGCCCTCCAAAAATTTCGATCTCATATCCTCTCTTGCATTAATGTCTCCTCAAGACCTTCTCCAATTTTGAAGCCATTTAGATGGTGGAGTTGTGAGAAAATCCAAGCCCTAGCTCTGAGATAAAACTTTGCCTTAGTATCCCCAAGGCTAGTCCCTCATAGGATCAATTCAACACCTTCAAGTAAAATTTATTTCTTTGATCCTTTTCCCCTCCTTATCTGGGTTAATAACATCATTGGTTGCTAAACTCATTTCTTCTAACCTAGGCGAGGTCCACGTGGTCCCATTCCTTTCAAAGATAATTCTTCAAGAACCATCCGGGATACCAATTTAAATAAGGATTTTAGGGATTGGGAAATTATTTCACAATTCATATGCCCTCAACCTAACCCTCAAATCCTCCTATCCTTCTCCTTGAATACATTGTACCTTGCTTATAAAGTAAGCAAACCTTATTCTAGAAAGGGATTATTTGGGTCACTCTATATCCACTTGTTGATTTATCCTTCATTTGTGACTCCATCTATACCGAGTCTCCTCCCATCAGTGAAAGTTTGTAAATAGTAAGGAGCCTTAGCTGAGGTGACAGTGAGTTGAGTCTCCATTTGGTGCCCGTGGTCTAGAATTTTCCCATTAGGCTCCCTGCTAGTTTAAGCATTATTGTTTTGGCATCATTTCCAGCGAGGAAGAAAGTATACCTCCCTAGTGAATCATCGAGGAATTGATTCATTGAAAACATCTATAAAGCATTCCTATGGAGACTCCACTCATTGTCCAATCCCCTAGTTTACTTAAAGGTGACAACATTCCTCCTTTAACTAGGGTTGTTGCAAAAAAGGTTGAGCAGACTCCATCATCTATTGGAATTTCTCTTTTCCCTTAATTTGAGAAGGTCAGTGATGCATCTCCAAAGATTCCATCTAGTTCAAACATTGACCCTAAACAAGATCAACCCAAGATAACCATGAGTGAAATACACTTGGTTAGTGTCTTTGTCCCTTTGATATTGAGTGATAATCACAACCATTACCTGAAAAACATAACCGATGGTTACCCAAATTCAAAGGGGATACTACTTGGACTTCCCATGGATTTATTAAATAATTTTATTGGAAAATGTCCCCCAGAATGATCTTTGATGAAGATAGGCTCATGATGATTTTTGCCTTGTCACTTGAGGATCAAGCAAGAGATTGCTACCTTAGCCTTCCCCCTGCATGCATACAAGACTCCGATGAATTTGAAGACCTATTCATGAAAAGGTGGTCATGCAATGTCCAAGGGACCTTCAATATCAAAAAATTCTACCAAATAACCAAGGGAAGGGAGGATTTTCGAGAATTCATTCAAAAGTTTGATAGGGTAGTCAAAGATATACCTAATCATTTGAAGCCAAAATCCTTGATAAATTCATAAAGGCGGTGGGTGGCCACTTCACCTATGTGTTAAGGGACAAGAAACCTTCCACTTTGGTCAAAGATAAAGATATGGCAATAGAAGTTGAAGAAAAGATATGAATCTCGAAGGTTGAGAAATCAAGAAGGATAAATCCAAAGATCAACATGAGCAAACTCTCCTTACCATTCTCAAAAGCATGGAAAATTTCACCGAAGAAGCCAATGCACGTGACAAGGTTATCATGAACAAAATCATCGCCTTGGAAAGGGCCCAAAAATCTAGTTATATCCCTAAAGCAAATCTTTTTCCCAAAAATAAAAGTAAAGAAGATAGGCCAAGATCTTCTCAAATCCCAAACACTTTGGCTCGAACTAATGTCGTTGAGCTAGACTCTTCATCTGAGGATGAGGAAAGTGAAGGGGAGGAAAGTGAGGATGAACAAACTGGTGAGAAAGCTAACCTTGTGGAGTCTAAAATCTCCAACATTTTTCTTGGGGGGTCATACACACATACTCCCATTATTAAAGTCGCCCTTAAAGAGGAAAATGAAGAATCCATTCTTAACTCTAATAGCCAAGGGGTCCAATATTCACAAAAAGAAAAGGGAAAAGACCCTTCGACTCTTTAGGAACCACTTAAAGAAGATCCATCACTTAAGTAAGCCCCTTTCAAATAATCCATTCAAAAAATTCCTCCCAAAAAGGATCGCCCAATGAAAGCCAATTTGAAAAAGGATCCTCCAAGGAAAGAATACATCAAGAAGAAGGAAAAGGGGAAAGAAATTAAACTTGACATCAACATAGGGGCTATTATTTGAATTATTACTATACATGCTCCTCTAAAGCAGATTGCTAATTTTCTCGAGCAACAACAATGAATGAAGAAGTCCCTTGGAATTTAGGAAGAAGAACTACCTAAAGAATTGCAAAACATTCATATACTTGACCGAAACCTTGGGCATGAACCTTTCTTGCTTACTTTGGCTATCAATGACCTATTCTTACACAATTGTATGATAGACTCAGGGGCTTCCTCAAATATCATGTCTTTGACTGCTATGAGGCAATTGGGTCTCAGCATCACTAGACCATACAAAAGGGTGTGTGTTTTTAATTCCAAACTTGTAGAAGTGGAAGGTATCATCAAAGACCTTAAGATTTCTTTAGATGGAAATCTCGATATATCCCTCCTCATGGATGTTATTATTGTTGATATTCTTGATGTGTGGGGGATGTTATTATCTAGGAAATTGGGGGCTATCATTGTGGGGAATGCTCAAATGGACTTATCATATGCAACCATTCCACAATCTGATGGCACTCCTTTTATCCTTTATAGGGAACCTACTTACTTAGCTCACGTGATCAAGTCTGGACCTTATTATGAGACATACGAGATTAGAAAACCTTCCCCTATTCTCCTAAATCAAGAAGTTTGTATCCTCAAGTGACCAATCTTTCAAATGAGTAAAAAGTGGAAGCCTATGAAGGAATATAAGGTTGGGGATTTAGTCTTGGTTGATAAAGATCTTGTACCTGTGAGGATTCATGGAAACTTTGGGGATGATTCTTATTACATTGTCAAATTTAATGAAAAACTTTGGCTTGAGCCAGTTAAATTAAGTCATATCACCTCTTTCTTTGATACTTGACATTATATCATATGCATGGTGGATTAGGATGAATCACATTATTATTATTGCATTAAAATTAGCGTCATATGATATTTCTCATGGTAGATATATGCATATCTGCATGTTTTATTTTCTGTTGATTTTATGGCCTAACATATAGCATGTGCAATCATGAGATGTCGTGGAAGCATGTTGCCTTGTGTTTTTCCATCTATTATATGGGCAGGTGATAGGTCTATGGTAACCAAGAGATTGTTAGAGTTCTCGTGACCTCTTGTTCGAGTAGCTTCACTCACTTCTTCAAGAGATCACTTCCTTGTCGGAGCTAGATGTTACCCACCATTTTATGGGTGATATCCATAGGAGATTTTGTTTCTTCCAAGGTGATCCTCAGCTGACAACCAACAACCACTAGCTAGCTCATTATGCCATTTTTTTTCCACCTAAGCCAACCATGTGGTCCCTCACCCGTCTACCATGATCATATGTTTGAAGGTGGGCCTTCCGAACCTAAAGGTATGCCTTGTCATTTGGTAATTGAGTATTATAGTTTGCTTATCTTGGACACTTATGGGCATGGATTAATGGGGTGGAGTCAGTGAAAATAACGGGTTAGCTCTGTTCTCTTGTCCCATAGATCCATTTTGGATATTAAACCTGGATTTTAGTCTCATGGGATTTCTTTTATTAATCATTTGGCTTTAGGGATGGTATTTCAAGGGAAACCTCGATTTTGGTTGCGTGTTCCCGCTCCCTTATCTGCTTATATTACCCCCATTCCACACATATATTACCCCATTCATCATTTCTCCCACCTGGGTCCACAATTCTCCACTGGGTCCATATAGGGTTAGCTCACCCTTTCCCTTGCTCACACCTTGCGTCAGGCCTGAAATGACACCCAGAGGTTGATGTAGCTAAAAAGAAAGACAAAATCATATTTAGCCACATTCAAAAGGAAAATGTACCACAAAATTCAAAATATGGTAGGGACACACACATTTATCACATGGGAAAAAGCTAATACATGAACTCTACCCCATCATCATGGTCATCACCCTAGTTCCTATAGGTTCTATGAGCCTCCTTCATCTAGGAACCCATGATTTTCCCAACCCCTCGTGGACAATGAAATTCCATACCTTTACAGGGGGTATTCACTCCTATATCATATGCATCATGCTCTTACTCCTTGAGCCTCCAGCAATTAATCAAAGAAAATCATAAAAAGGAAAAAGGCATATAAATAAGGGTGGAAAAATCAAGGTCGGGACACCTCATGTACCACGATTACTCCCTCCTATACATTATATACCCAAGTGTTGGCTCCCCTTTTATTAGCTACCCTTTTACCCCATCATAATGCCTAGGGCTACCCCTTCTCATCCACTACTTCATTCACCTATATGTCACATGCCACCACCTTTTAAAGGATGTACCTTGAACATATTACCCCATTTAGAAGTAAAACCACCTAATAGGATACTTTGTTAACACCATTTGGAGTTAGGAGACATTGGCACATCCAGAAGTCCATTATGGAAGGGAAGGATATTATGAAGTACCCACCTATGGTCCATTGTTGGTAAGCTCATTTACTCGATTTCTCTAATGATTTGTTGTACTAGAAGGATAGGGGAAACATTGAATCTTATGCATGATTGCAAATGGTCTCCATCTTTGGTTTGGTCTCCCTATACATGGTCCTAATTATCCAAAAGGCTACATTGGAAAATGTAGGGTTTTTTTGAGATCCAAGGGCATCCACATCACTAGAAAGCACTCCATGGATCCCCAAGGATGGTCATATATGCTCAAGCTACTCCCATTGGAAGAGGAAGATGCACTTGGTTCACCTTTGCCTAGCTGACCCCACAGATGTACCATGCACTTGGCAGCTGACCCAAGACTTGTACGATGATGTGGCATCCCCTAAACCATCATCATATCCCTTGTAAATGATCTATAGGCATATTCAACTCATTTGGAGACCTATGAGCTTATTATTGTGCCCCCACACCTATTGGGAGCACCGTAGGTTTATTGTTTGGAGAACAAGGGGCCAACCCCTTCTCCATAACTTTTTAGGGTCCTACTCTTCATTATGGACCTCATGAGGCCTCTTATAGCGAATTACAACATGTATTATTCATCTTTTGACCTCTTAAGAGGCATATTATTTCATTTTTGAGCTAGTTTGGTGGACTTGTCACAAAAAGTTGGAATATTAGCACATTATTTTTATTTTTGGATCTTATGTAGGCCAAGGAGACTAATTCGAACTCATCATTAGTGTATAAATACAAGACCTCCTCCAATTTTGAATCCATTCCGATGGTGGAGTTGTGAGAAAAGCCAAGACTTAGATCTCAGATCAAATGTTTCCCTAGTATCCCCAAGGCTAGTGCCTCATAGGATCAATTCAACACCTTCACGTGAAAATTAATTCTTTGATCCTTCCCTCCTCCTTATATAGGTTAAGAAAATCACTGGTTGCTAAACTCTTTTCTCCTAACTTAGGATGGGTCCACTTGGTGTTGTGCGGTCTCATTCCTTTGAATGATAATTCTTCAAGAACCATCTAGGATACCAATTTCAATAAGGATTTTAGGGATTGGGAAATTATTTCACAAGTCATATTCCCTATACCTAACCCTCAAATCCTCATATCCTTCTCCTAGAAGACATTGTACCTTTCTTATAAAGAAAGCAACCCTTATTCTTCAACCTCTTCTAGAAAGGGATTATTTGGGTCACTCTATATCCACTTGTAGATTTATCCTTCATTTGTGACTCCATCTATACCAGTTCTCCTCCCATCAGTGAAAGTCCATAAATAGTAGGGAGCCTTAGTTGAGGTGACAGTGGGATAAGTCTCCATTTGCTTCCTTTGGTCTAGTATTTTCCCTTTAGGGATTTGCTTGAGGTCCCCTACTAGTTCAAGTGGTAACAAGGCCACACAAATCATAATGAATCAGTGTGTTGTCGCACAGATTGTCACGACAACCCTCAGACCGGGGGCTGTCACTCTGATCCCCAATCTCTCCGTTTAAGCCTGTCTCCCGCGGCTAAGGGGGGTAGACCCTGTAGGGAAATGGATGACCAACTGTGAACCAGTTGGATTGGGAGACACGAAGGAACAAGCACTAAGTTGATTTTATTGAGTTAACAGACCAGTGCCTTGTGGAGTTAATGTTTAAATGATTAATTATCAGATGCTGCAGAAATATAAACCATGTAGAGTAATCATTTATCATCAAATAACTCAAACAAAGATTTAGTTTTATTAAATGCGAAAAAATGCTTAAATGATACTCCAGCAATTCAAAACTTCGAAAGATAAAGTTTGATACACAACCACGAAATTTTAAACGCTAACCAGATATCACACTCACGATCATTCAAGCATACTAAATCACATCAAAATGATGAACATTAATTCCACATCAAAAAATTTTATCTCAACAGGAAAAAATAAAACGTGATAAGTCCCCGAGCCAAGACTAAAAAAAAAATTTCCCAAAATATTTTTATGTTTTTCAGATAAAACAAAACTTTGAAACTAAATGAAACTTTTTAAATCAAAAAAATAAATAAATAAAATCTAAATGATACTAAATCTAAACTAAACTAAATGAAAACAATTTCTTTATGCTTTTTTAAAGTTTTATAATTTTTATGAATTTTTTATTGTTATATTTTTTTAAAACAAAACTTAAAAAATAAAATCTAAACTAAAACAAAAACAAAACTTGAAATTAAAATCTAATGTAAATCTAAACTAAAGTCTAAAAAAAGAGAACTTTTTATGTCTTTTTATATTTTATATTTTTTATGATTTTTTTATATTTTTATAAATTTTTCATGATTTTAAAATTTTAAATTTTAAAATGAGATAAAGCTTACCATCCAAATAAAATATAAAAAAAAAAAAAAATCGATTTTTTTTTTAAATTCAAAAATAAAAATAAAAATAAAATAAGACTAAAACTAAAATCTAAAACTAAACTTAAATCTAAATTTAAAACTAAAATCTATATTAAGAAGAAAAAAAAGGAAATTTTTTTTTTTAATGAATTTATATTTTTTATTTGATTTTTAAAAGCTTTATAATGTTTATAGATTTTAATTTTTTAGAAAAATGAGACAAAGCCTAATAAAATCTAATTTAAACGGATCTAAAATCTAAATTAAAATCTAACAAAAACCTAACGAATCTTTCTTTTTTATATTTTTAAAAGCTGAGATAAAAAGTCTTAATATGAACTAAACTAAAAAAATAAAAATAAAGCTTGAAAGTATTTAAGATCTAAACTAAATCTAAATTTTAAATCAAAACTTTCTTATTAAAATCAAAACTGAAAGATCTTTGAACTATGATAAAAATCAAAATCTAAAAACTAAACTATACTTTAGATAAAAAGAAAAATTTAAAACGTAACCTATGCTAAAAGTTAAACACTTAACAAAATAAGATCACTAACTAAATATATTTCAAAACCTGAAATCGAAACACACTTATGCCTTACTGCCTATGCATAAAAAAAAAAAAAAAAAAAAAAAAAAAAAAAAAAAAAAACCTTGATAAAAAAAA
>Ga0115851_100210_pt2 | contig 18390 bp, 20 predicted proteins | sample InSIn2gowninarea_FD_83865 | JGI IMG/M metagenome (GOLD analysis project Ga0115851, IMG submission 83865)
AGTGGGCGTAATGGTTAAGAGCATGTGTTTCCTCCTAAGAGGTCACAGGTTCAAAACCAGAGGGGGGTAGAGTATGTATGCCTTCATAGACTTAGCAGTCAAATCACTGTGTAGAGGTGGGTCCCTTGTCCCACAAACAAGGGGGTCTCATACACCAATTTGGTGTCTGGCTTGGCCGTGACCTTAAAAATGGATATTATTATTATATTATTATAAAGATGGATAACCATTTTCGTTTCACATTTTTTGCTCTGAATACTCAGAAATATATCATTGCATGTAGTTTGAAGTTATGATATACCACAAACAAGGGGGTCTCATACACCAATTTGGTGTTTGGCTTGGCCGTGAACTTAAAAATGGATATTATTATTATATTATTATAAAGATGGATAACCATTTTCGTTTCACATTTTTTGCTCTGAATACTCAGAAAGATATCATTGCATGTAGTTTGAAGTTATGATACATACTTTCACTTTCAACAACGTCCATTCACATGTTGATGTTGTTATTCTTCCCCACTTTATGCCTTACGGCGTTTCCTTTGCAACATCTGGTGCAAATGCTAGTATAATATAAATTTTCACATAACTATTGAAAACTTTAAACATTATAAGGAAAATCAAAACCAAAATCTGCATAAAGACGGCATTCTCCTTGAATACGTAAAAACCATTTTATATTGTTAGAACCGCGGTGTTTTGATGTTCATTAATATGACAAAGTTCTGTCCGTCAGAGGGCATAGTCAGTGATATATAAAATCTATAGGGTTTTATAATTTTCGTAGTATTACAAAGTTAGGAGTAAACCAGTGTCGGTAAAAAATTTGATTGAGAAGACCAGTCTTGAAATAAGAGATTTGATTTTTTTAAGATAAATTTAGTAGATTTGGAATTAATATAGATAGAAAGTAATTAATATTATAGATCATTCTATTTTTTATTTTAACTAAGTTGGTTGCAGCACCATATTTGTTGCTATTAACATTCTATTAAAAATAAATATCCTTGTAACCAAGTTAGTTAGATTTTATTTTTAATGAATAAATTAATAAATTTAAAAACAATTTTGACCAGATTTGGTAGATTTTATTTTTAATAAATAAATTAACGAATTTTATTTTTAATGAATAAATTAATAAATTTAAAAACAATTTTGACCAAGTTTGGTAGGTTTTATTTTTAATAAATAAATTAACGAATTTAGAAACCACTAGACAGATGACGTTTGTTACACTTTATTTTTAATTCATGGCGATAACTTAATTCTTAACTCAAATTCATGTGGTTTCTTTTTTGCCCACAACGACCTCATGCTTTGCCTTTCTTCCTCTATCCTTTGATAAGATCGCTCGTAAGTACGTCATATGGGAAGGTAAGAATTTTTATTTTAAATTATTTTATGTGCTTTTAATTTTTTTTGGTAAATTAAATAATTTCTTTATTTTGTTCCGGTCATGTTTATTATTATTTTTTAATGTGGTGCTAAATTGTGAAGAAAAGCGGGAGTCATGTTCTTGTATTATTAAAATTTTTAATTGTGAAGAAAAAGGAAGTCATTTTTTTTATTATTATATTTTTAAATATGTATTGGAAGATTGCCACAGTGAGCGCAACTTTTAAAGCTATGCGTTGATGATGGAAAGAACCCCTACGTACCGTATGCAAGCAGAAAATCGACCTCTAGATCAAGGCTCGGGGGAGCTTTCGGAGGTTATAAGGGTCGAGGATGGGGCTTAGGAGGAGGAGGAGCTAGTAGAGTTCGCAGTCAGATTATTTGCTACAATTGTTGACAGTCGAGGCACTATGCGTGAGAATGCCATAATCCTACACACCCATCCTGTCAATATTGTAGGCAGTTTGACCATACCATAGAAGAATTCCCATGTTAATAGCTAAGATGAAAGAGAAGAAAATGTAGCCTTGGCAAAATTTACAAATGATAAGAGCTAAGCCCTGTGAAGAAGATCAAAGTGTTAATATTGTGCTAAGAAGTGGAATGATGACTAGCACTGATAAAGGTAAACAACCGAAAGAAGAAGGATGGGTTTGCAAAGCTCCAAAGAAGGAAGCTGACTTTGATCTAGATCAGGCTAAGGAAACATTTATGGAAGCTAAGAAGAGCTTCGCTGAGGCCTCCCTTTTAGGAAGCTAGGACAAGATGCAAGAAATCAACGTGCCTGTAGAAGTTGATCCTTCTGTATTCACTACGTTTTTGGAGACTTGCATGAAGCTATTGCATGCTAGCAAGGTTGTGGAAGGCCTACAAGAATTAATAAATAAATGTGTCAGCAAAGAGAAATCCCTTGATGGACGCCATGTGATCATAAATATTGGCAAGCATAAGGCACGAACAAGGTGAGAGATGCGGTTATTAGCATAGATAAGTGATTACAAAATGGACCAGGTCATCTTGGATCTAGGGTCCGATGCAAATATTTTACCAAAATAGACATGGGAAAGGATGGGGAGGCCTGCGCTACAGTGGTCTCTGATTCAGCTCAGGATGGAAAGCCAACAGAAAATCATACCCATGGGATGGTTATATGGAGTAATAGTTGATATTGAAGGTGCGAGTGCACTGGCAGACTTTGAGGTTATAAAAATTGTTGATGATAATAATCCTTACCCTGCACTCCTAGGAATTTACTGGTCTATTGATATGAATGGCGTCATCAATTTGAAGATGAGGACAATGTCATTTGAAAGGAAGACATTGCTGGTTATAGTGCCACTAGACCCTGCAGAAGGGGCACGCTATATTGAACCAGACCGCGATTATGAAGAAATTGACTATGAACTAGATCAGATTTACAAGATAACAACGTGGAATCAGGACTGGATCAATCCGACGACAAATGGATAGATTGCATGGGACTGGGAGAGTTCTTTCACCTCTGACTCAGACGAGGAATTGGAGTATTGGAAGAATCGCTTACATGAAGTTTCTACATTGCGATGCAATATGATGACAAAGTCGCTACGCTGTGTTTCGTCGAAGGCAAGAAAATCACCTTATTATGATGGGTTAACTGATGTGGATCTCTTTTTAGATGACTTTAAGTGCAAAGTTGCTCAGGACCAATGCTTTCAACCATTGGAGTTGGTGCTATGCCTGCACGAAGGTGTGGTACGCATTAAGATAGTTTTGATGGATGGCGAGATTACATAAGAATGATGAAGCTACGGTTTGGGCGTGCTACTACTAGAATGACTGAGAAGTATAATGGGAAGGATGATCTGCGCGTTCACCTAGAAAAATGGACTAAGGCATGGGGGACAAAAACCACAGCCAGAATGAGTACACATATTTTGTCATACTATGGATACAATTCCCATGAACTAGTATTTAGAAATGGAGCTCCACTATGGCATTGTGGAATGGGACTTATTGAAGGAAGGTTTCTTATTGACTTTTAGCTTTGAAGACGACTTTGCAAGCATCAATGAAGCACTGCAAGAGATTAAAGAGGTTATCTTCATAACACTGAAGGAACCTATGGAATGTACCCAACCAGACTCGAGCACCCAATTGCACCATGCACTAGAATGCTATAATGTGACCATTGAAGAAGAGGAAGAAGACCCAAGGAACATAAATATTCTGGAGGTAGAAGGGCATCATGAAGTCGAAGACCCACAATTACAAAACCCAGACATATCCGCACCTTTGAAGATGAAGCAAGTAAACATTGGCACTAAAGAAGAACCGAAGTTCACGAAAATTGGAGATTATTTGGACAACATTACAGTAGCTAAAGTTGTTGAATTACTGCACGAATACTAGGATCTATTCCCCACTAAGTTTTTAGATTTGAAGGGCATAATTGGGGATTTGGGCATTATGAAGATCTCATTGAATCCAGACATGAAGCCTATTAAACAAAGGCCTTATCGTCTTAATCCTAAGTATAATGAAAAGGTTCACTAGGAGCTGGATAAAATGCTAGAGGCAGGTATCATAGAACCTATTGAAGAATCCAATTGCGTGAGCCCGATGGTGGTCCAAGAGAAGAAACAAAAAGGCAATATAAAGATTTGTGTAGATCTGCAGAAGCTTAATGATGCATTTGTTCACAATCCATTTCCAACATTGTTTACAGATGAAGTGTTACACAATGTGGGAGGGACAAAGGCCTATTCCTTTACTGATGGGTTTTCAGATTATCATCAAATTAAGATCATGCTAGAGGATAAGAGAAAAACAACCTTCATGACAAAGTGGGTTTGTTTTCAGTACACTGTTATGCCTTTTGGATTAAAGAATGCACCTAAGATATTTTCCTGTGTCATTAGAGTGGCATTCAAGTTCATTCATTCATAAGTTTCTGGAAGTATACTTTGATGACTGGACGATGTTTGGATTAGTGAAGCGCCATGTAGCAAGTCTGCACCTTATGTTGGATACATGTCCTAGATACCAGATAGCACTCAATTTGAAAAAATGCATATTTTGTGTTCCTTTAAGGATCTTGCTGGGTCATGTTGTATGCAAGAAAGGATTAATGGTGGATCCTGCAAAGATTGTGGTAGTTGTGAATATGGAGGCCCCTAGGAGTGTCAAGCAGTTGTGCTCGGCGTTTGGACATACGGGTTACTATAGAAAATGTATCAAATTTTATGCTCAAATTACCATGCCCATGGAGAAATTGCTAAAGAAGGATGCGAAATTTTGTTGGGATGAAGAATTTCATTGTAGTTTAGATGTGTTAAAAGAAAAGATGGTTACTGCGCCAATCTTGGTATTCCCCGATTGGAGAAAGGAGTTTCATGTACATGTGGATGCTTCTTGCACTGCACTGGGTTCAGTGCTAACAAAGGTCAATGAAGGAGAAATCGACCATGCTATTGCCTTCACAAGTAGGAATTTATCGAAGGCTGAGAAAAATTATTCAACGACTGAGCGCGAAGGGTTGGCCATGGTGTACACGTTGCAAAAATTCAAGTATTATCTATTAGGAGGACATTTCAAGATGTATACAGATCATTCTGCCTTAAAATACCTAGTCAACGAGCCTGTGTTTGGGGAGGGGGATTTGCAGATGGTTGTTACTACTTCAAGAGTATGACTTTGAAGTCATTGTAAAGCTGGGGAGGTTGAATGTGGGACCTGACCATCTATTGCGAATTGAAATAGGTGAATAACCTAGTAGTTTGGAAGAAGGGTTTCCAGATGCATAGCTCTTTGTGGTGCGCATAGCAAATGACCATTTTGTAGAAATTATTCACTTCTTAACTACAGGGATGACGTCGGAAGGATACACATCAATAGAAGAAGGAATTAGTAGTGCGCACAACTGACTTTTCACTCATTGTGATACATTTGTATAAAATGGGTGCAGTTGAAATATTGTGAAGATATGTGTTGGACTTTGAGCGTGACAACATTCTTGCCGAAGCTCATGGGGGAGCTACGGGTGTTACAGGGAAAAGTGTCTATATAGAACTGCTCTATCCCACTAAGGTGTGGTAGCTGCCTTAGAAGCAAACAAAGTAAAGTCTACCTTCGTTTCTTTTACGATAGATAGATGAAAGAAGAATAAGGAGACCAACCTCTGTCTTTCGCTTGACTCCTTGTTCAGTTCTTCTCTCTTCTGATAGTCTTTCACTGCTCGCCTTCTCATACACCCAGCTTCACGGAGTATCTGCAAGATCACAGCAGCACAAAACTATACAAGAACATGGATCTATTATCATAAATAATCTAGGGTCAGATATAGATTCACCATACAAATGCATGAAACATAAATTACACAAGAGTATGGAAGAAAACAAGAATAGCTTTATTGATAATCAAAGTAGAGTCAAGAGAGTTACAACTAGCTGTTCCGACCCAGCATCATCCTCTTGACAAGAAAAGCCCTCTTTTCACCTCATACAAAGCTTAGATCACCCAACATACACTGATGTTACCTCAAGAAACTAACAACAATTCCTTACAAGATGCAAAATTCCAGCCTCTGGATCTCTGGGATGAGGGATCCATATATAGATATCTGTAAGGGGGATGAGTCAGCTTGTGTTTTGATTAGTGTCCTCCCACTAATAGTTCTTGCTTCCACTTGGAGATTGAGTATCTCTTACTCATCCTTGGTCGAATTCAGAGAGGCAAGTGTCACAGGAGAAAGTTTTGGAAGATTCCATGCCTTTCCACCTTGCAGAATGACACTGCCATTTGTCTCTTCTCACTCAGCGCATCCCATAGAAGGGCTTTTTGCATTGCAACGCACCCCCATAGTGTACTTAGGTGAGCTGCAACGCACCTTAACCATGGAGCAAGTGCACTGATCCTGTTTTGACCCATTTTGAGCAGTTTTTCATGGAGAACTTCTGGGAGAAGCTATAATCAGTTGACCTTGTTCCTTTAGGAGTTGGAACAACAATTTTAGGGACTTAGGAGCCCTTAGTTTATGGATATTTATGCTTGGGGTTGTAGGGCCCAAAAATATCTATAACAGTTGCCCCCTAAAGCATAAGGTCGTTAATTCTTTTTAGATGTCGGGTGAAATGCTTTATAATGAGGATCCGGAGTTCTTTCGAGCCGAGAGGAGACCTATAATAAGATACAACACAATACATTATCTTCATTAAGGCCCTACTATGATAGATCACTTCTTGTCGACATCAGCTCATTATCCAAGAAGTCGATCTAGGAATACCCCCTCAGTACTTTGAAGCTTGCATGCCTTAATGGCAAGTTTTTCACTTCCGGCGAAATGTTTACATCAATGGCCTTCGACTGAAAGATTTTGCGTGGTGTTCAATGCCAAGTCCTTTATTCACACCACGTAGATTGTACTGCAGTACCTTGAGGGTCATCATCATTATCGGTGATTCCTCTCGCGCCTGTTAACAGCTTACATCATTGGCTGGTAATCAGGCGATGTCTTTCCATGTTCGACTCCAGAACATCTCTCACATGGATCAACTTGTACTTTGAGTGAAGATCGAACGAGATTGAAGACCCCGGATCTAGTTTCATCCATCCGGGCTGCGTTATATATTCAAGAAAATAAAGACATCAAATGTTCATCATTGCAGCACAGATAATCATCAAATCTAAGGGATGATGGCTCTACCAGAATCATTAGTCTACACTCAGACGATTGTCTGTCTCATGTACATGAAAATGAATTTATAAAGCTGAGCATGGGAATGCCCACCTCGGCTAGATCATGAAAATATTATGAAGATAATGTATTGTATTGTATCTTCTTACAAGTCTCCTTCCAGCTTGAAAGAACTTCATATCCTCACGATAAAGCATTTTACCTAACATCTACAAATTAACGACCTCATGCTTTAGGGGGCCACTGTTATAGACATTTTTGGGCACTACAACCCCAATCATAAATGTCCATAAACCAAGGGCTCTTAAGTCCCTAAAAGTGTTGTTCTAACCCCTAAAAGAACAAGGTCAACTGATTACATCTTCTCCTAGAAGTTCTCCATGAAAATCTACTCAGAACTGGTCAAAACTGAACCATTTCACCTGCTCCATAGGCAAAGTGTGTTGCATCCCACGTGAACACACACAGTAGGTGTGATGCATGTCAAAAAGCCCTTCTATGGGGTGCGATGGGTGAGAAGGGACAAATGGCAAGGTCAATCCGCAAGGTGGAGGAGCATGGAATCTTCCAGAAACTTCTCCTATGACACTTGCCTCTCTGAATTCAACTAGGGATGAGTAAGAGATCATCATTCTCCAGGTGGAATCAAGAACTATCAGAGACAAGACACTAGTCAAATCTCAAAAGCTGACTCACCCCCCTTGCAAACATCTATATATGGATCCCTCATCCCAGAGATCCAGAGGCTGGAATTTTGTATCTTGTAAGGAAGTGCTGTTGGTTTCTTGGTGTAGTATCATAGTGTTTGGTGATCTAAGCTTTTCATGAGGTGAAGAAGGGCTTCTTGCTGAGAGAATGATGCTGGGTTGGAACAATTGGTTGTAATTCTCTTGGCTCTTTCTTGATTATCAATAAAGCTATTCAATTTTTCCTCCATACTCTTGTATTATTCATGTTTTACGCATTTGTGTGGTCAATTTACATCTGATCCTAGATCGTTTATGATAATAGATCTATGTTCTCGTATAGTGTTATGCTGATGTGACTTTCAGGTGCTATTTGAAGCTGGGTACACAAGGAAGCTAGTAGTAGAGGACTATCAGAAGAGAGAGGGACCGAGCAAGGAACCAAGCGCAAGACAGAGGTTGGTCTCCATTCTTCTCTCATCTATTTCTCATAAAGGAAAATTAGAGTGGTTTTAGTTTGTTTGTTTCTAAGGCAACCACCAGCCTTAGTGGGACTAGCAGTTCTGTATAGACACTTTTCCCGGTAACAGTTTATCAGCCTTGCATTTACCTTTGTCCTTCTTCGATGTCTTTGAAGAAGAAGCTGCATCTCTCACCTTCTTATCTTTGTAGGGTTCTCCCAACATCTGCTGCATAGTCCAGAATTCTTGCTGAAATTGTTCATCACTCATTTCAGTTTCTGGCATTTCAACTGCATCAGATCCTGTCATGGTTGACTTATGAACGACTCTTCACTTTCCAATTTCTGGATCAATCTGCTTGAGTATTCCTCTCCACATTGCGACTTCGACCTGGTTAATATTCACTAAAAAATTCTACAAAAACAACCTACTCTGATACCAAATTATATGATCTGAAATGACAATATGTTAAAACTGAAATAGAATTGATTATGCTAATAGTGAACTGAATCTTAACTTAAAAATACACAATGATACTAGACAACAATACTGATTACGGAGTTTATCCCTGATGGACTACGTCTCTGGATCCGCTTTCAAGATGGGCGACTGCTTTATTAGGATTGAATCCGAGAAGGTCAATTACACAGAAAATTGACCAAACTAGATATGCATGCAAGCACTTCTGGTCATTTTCATAAGAAATCTCTCTAAACCAGCTTTCCAATGCCTATCATGGTTCCCAATTCTGACTCCAGATGCTATTGTTACACTAAAAACAAAACAACATCTAACCTCCAGAATTTGCACACAAAACTCCAAAACCAACTATATTCTCTTCAATGAGAAAAACAACGTTTTAAAACCCAGCAAGTGCACTATAGCCTCCTTACGTTGAGTTCGAGATGAATGCGCTGCAATTAGGGTTCGTTTACCCTCAGTCTTGTCATTGTTTGACACCTAGGGATAAGGTTACATGGTAGTTTAATTTAAAATAGCCAAACTTAATGCAAAAACCCAAAAATAAACTTTATAATAAACAAATTACTGTTGGCGGTTTAACTAGAAGCGCGCAGGCCTTGATCATGCCCATGTGATTAGGGTGGTCTAATCTTAAACTGACATGGTGACATTTAGACCCATTGGTTCCAGCTACCAACGTGGTTGTCTATCCCTCCATGTGACAGCTGCTATATGGTTAGCCTAACCGCCTCCCCTCTTCGTGGTCCTGACGAGGTTTATTTGTTGGCGGATTTGTTCACATGCCCCTTGTCATGGTATGGTTAGAGACTCCACTCGGTCTAGTTTGATAGTTTAGGACTATGTTATATATCTTACCTCTACCTGTTCACATGTCCCACGGTCCTGCTGCGGTCTCCTCCACAGTTAGGGACTGATATTGTATTTATAATGTTTTTGCATTAGTTCTACAAAGGCCAAGAGGGGTATAACATATGTTTTATGTATTTTATTACATTTAGAAATGTTTTATTACATAGGTTGTAATGTAACATGGTTTGATAAGGTTCAGGACTTAGGGTAATACTTAATGCTTTAGGTTATGTTTAGATTTTAGGATTCATGTATTAGGGTTTTAGGTATTTAGGTTAGGGTTTGTCATTCATCATTTTGTTCTAACATAACCATTTATCTCAAATTGTCACAAAGTGACATTTATGACAATCGTCACATGATGATGACAACCAAACCCTACAAAATGGACGACAAACCCACATCGACACCAAATTCTACGAGACGAATGACAATCACATATCGATGACTAAATTCTACGAGACAGACAACAATCACATATCAATGACCAAATCCTGGTGGAACTGATGACAACCACATATCGATAACCAAGTTCCAAACCATATCACTGTGAAAACCATATACATTACCAGACAACCTAAACCATAAATATCGTTGTCAAAGATGATGACACCGGACACTGAATGCTGACAACGAAATTGAACCTATGTAACTGATCTGACAAGATCCTCCTAGATCAGAATCCCTCCACAAGTGGGTTGAGATAATAAAATTCCTTAAGGGACCATGAAGGAAATCTGAGGCATCCAAGCTTAGTTTAGTTTTGTGATCTCGGGATCAATTTATGTGAGATCACGGTATGGTGAGGTGGAGGTGGTTTAACCTATGGATTCCCTTTTTTTTATGGATGTTTATATCCCATGAGATCCCACATTCATGCTTGTAATATGGCACGTGGACAATTGGTGAAAATAAATATTTGTTTCAGCCCAATCTATGGTCATGTGGTATGTGGAAGTCCCTGACTTGGTTGGATTTTATATATGGTTAATAAGAGCTAAGTTCCTCTTGATTTTTATGAGTAAATGTACATGTTGTTATGTGGATTTAATGATTATTCTCTCATTATTATTTATTTGGTTATATGCTAGTTATAAGCATAGTTAATTGATAGACCTAAGTATGGTTATTAACACATTTCTACTAATGAATGTATGGATAATAAATGCAAGTCCTATTTGGTGTTATGACAAAAATTGTAAGAAGGAATTATTCCTTCTTATTTATCCTTAGATAAGTTTTTAGATCATATGTTCATATTTTCATTCATGACTTGTAGCTTTCATGTTTACAATGTGTTTGATGGAATGTCAGTCCCCATTGGGAGAGGTCAGGTCAAGTCCTGGTTCAAGTTTTTTTTATAAGATTTGTTTCTATGTCATTTATCATTTATGGAAGTTTCACCAAGTTCTGGGCAGAGGCTTGAGTCCTGACCTTGAAAATGTGGCTTAGAATTCAGGGTCATTGTACAACAAAACTGACTAGAAAAGTCTACGGTTTGCATGGAGGAAGGCTTAAATTCTGATGCTTACACTAACTAATATGATGATCTTTGGATCCCAAAAAAAATTGCTAATAGAGCTGGTCTTGTCTCAATAATTTTCAATACATGTATTAGCATAAATAATCACAATAAGCATATATGGCTATTGAAGGAACATTGAATCCATTCTTCAGGTATGAGAGATGAAGGAATTCGGAATAAGACACTCTAATTTTCATTGTGGTGCTTTAATTATCACAATTAGAGAAATAACTCCACAGTTGGAGATTCTAAGTTATATAAGACCACAAAATAAAGGTCCAAAAACCCTCATCTTTTGATGTGACTATTAGAACACACAAAAAATGGAAGACAAATTTTGATAAGTAATAACATATTTCTCCTTAGACACACAAATTTTATTAATAAAGAAAATAAAATTATATAAAATCTACAAGTGTTTACACACAATCACTCAACACTCTTGCAAGTAGAGAGAAACAAGCTTTAGATAAGATTGGGTCCTAAAATAATTTTGTTATGGATCATTTATTCTACTTACAAGTGTCCATTTACATTTAGTTCTCTCACAACAACACTCCTAACTACTTTCCTAAATTAGTTCCTAAGAAACAACACCTTTCTAGATGTCATATGTTTTACAACAATTAGCTATTCTAAATGTCTCTAATAATTAATTAAAGATTATAGATAATTAAATATTAGAATCTAAATAATTAAATTATAGTTTATGTATTTTGGATCATCTAACATTCCCCTCTTTGATATAAAGTACATTACAATAGATACCAAGCTCTTCCAGGAACTTAGTAAGTTTGATCCTGCCAAGTGGTTTTGATAAAATATCTAAGATCTGATCTTCTGAAGGATAATATACTGGTTTGCTAACATCCTTTGTGATGAGTGTCCTGATGTAATGATAATTTTTATTCACATGCTTTGGTTTTGAATGGAAAACTGGATTTTTGGGAAGCTTTATGGCTGACTAGATGTCACTAAATAAAGATGTGGCTTTTGCTTGAGGGGTACCTAAATCCTGCAAAACTCTGCACAACTAAACAATTTGATATGCTCCTTACCATGGTCATATATATTATGCTTCTGCCGAAGAGGTGGCCATTATAGCTTCCTTCTTGCAACTCCAAGAAACTACGACTGACCCCATGTTCATCAAATAACTTGAGGTTCATGCCCAATCATAAATATTTCCAACAAAATCTACATCTGAATGTCCACCAAGTACAAAGTTCTTAGTATTTTTGTAAATAAGACCAAAATATTTCATCCCTTGGATATATCTTAGTGTTAGAAAATTATATATTACAGAGCAATGGAACACATAAAATATATTGCAGAAATATAAACACAAAAAACACATAAAACAAGAGAGACACATATATATGTGGTTCACCCAATTTGGGCTATGTCCATGGAGAAACAACTAGTCCTTCCTTTTATATTATCCACCAAACTGAAGAGATACAACCTACAACAGATATGTTGTAATTCCCTCTTTGCTCTAAGACAATATCCTCTCTCTTTCTCACTTAAAATATATATCTGCATAGATGCAATACAATTCCCTCATATATAGCGAGGGGTTACCTTCTAGGGAAAATAATCCTCAATGAATAACCTAGATTGACTACGAAATTACAACATTTTACAAGGAAATTTTACATCTATTTTTAGATTTAGGGGCGCTATCCCTGATCCCTTATCGTGGGGGCACTCCTAAAGGTCGTTGTTGCTCCCCGTTGGACCCCTCTTGTAGTGCAAATATTATAGGCGGTGTTGCCACCACATTACAAACTAGGGTCCAATGCGGTGATACCTCTAAATAAAGAAGATAATCAGGCTTCACACCCAACACCAAGGACCCTTTTTTCTGCATTCTTGGAAATTTCCCTTCGTTCATGCATAAAGCGCGATGAAATATTGACAACATAAGGTATGAATGGATGAGTGGTTGATAGATATATCAAGCTACCAGTCAACTTTCTATAAGTAGTATTGTTAACTAATTCCACACCTTCAAATTTTCAAAGTTTTAAGTTTTGTTCCATTGGGGTGAGAACGAGATTGTAATATTGCATTCCAAATATTTAAAGAAGTTCATATGCATGCTTTCTTTGACAAATGAAAATATTGTTTGGATGTTGGAATACTTCAACTGAAATATAGTAGTGAAGTAATCCAAAATCAGTCATCTTAAATCCAGCCTGCAACTCCTTTACCTACAAAGTATGATCATTATTGTTTCCAGTAATGATCAAGTCATCCACATACATAACTAGAATCACCATATTTTTACCCTGTTGGCACACACGTAAAGTATCATCAGATTCACTTTGGTTAAAGGAAACCTTGTGAAGGTACTTGTCCATTTTTTCATACTAAGCTTGTGGATATTGTTTCAATCTGTACAAGGACTTGATCGATTTGCATACTTTCTATTCCTGCCCTTCAATGCGAAAACCTAGTTTAAGTCACATATACTTCTTCTTGCAAGTCCCCATTGAGGAAGGCGCTTTTATCATCCATCTAATGGAGTTTCCATTTTTTTCAGCTGATAATGCAAGTGCTAATTTGATGGCGTTCCATTTTTCTATAGGTGAAAAAGTTTCCTCATAGTTGATTCATTCTTGCTATGCAAAACCTTTAGCAACAAGCCTTGCCTTGTATTTTTCAATGTCTCCATCTAACTTATACCTAATTTTGTAAACTCATTTGCATCTGATGGGTTTCACATTGTTAGGACAGTCAACAAGTTTCCAAGTGAAGTTTTCCATCACTGCCTTGTATTCTTCAACCATTTCCTTTTTCCATTCTATATGTTTTACTACATCTTTGTATGTGGAGGGATCAGTAAAATCATTTGTTATTAAGGAGAAATTCCTTTCATTTCTTTGTGAACTTCATGTTCTTGTTTTATTTTTTTCATCTGGCCTAACATCCTTTAAAAGTTGAATGACCCATTTAGGAAGGTGATATTCACTTGTTTGTGGTTCTGAATAATGGCCATCATTATAATGTGGATTGATATAAATAAATGTTCTTCAATGATCTAAAGTTTTAGGGTGTGGAGAGTCACTGTCATATGAACTATTTCTAAGAGATTTAGTTGAACTTCCAGAATATCCATATGGTCTAGATGAAGCTGGTGAGATGGATGAACCATTTTCTAATGAATATAAGTCAATATCATACCCATGTTGTGCACTTGGTTGATTTTGTATTCTTCTTTCATTTTTATCTCCCTTAGTTTCCAATTTATATAGAAGAATTTCTATCTATATGGCATTATTTCTTTCTGTTTCATCAAATATAACATCCCTACTGACAATAAAATTTCCATTGGACAAAAGATGATATCCCTTCTTTTCATCAGAATACCCAATCAATGTACACTTCAAACTTCATGAATCAAGATTAGTTCGCTTTTCTTTCTGAACTAAGGCATAACATATTGAACTAAAAACTATAAGATGTTTGACTCGAGGTTTGAAACCAAACCATGCGTCATATGGTGTAATCCCATCCAAAGAAGAAGTAGGAGACCTATTCCTTAGGTAGACTACATTACACATTTCTTTTGTCGAATATAAAGGACATAAATTTCTGAAAGTAATCATGGATATTGCCATCCCTAACAAGGTGTGATTATTTGGCTCTTCTACTCCATTTTTCTGTCGAGTGTAGATATTTGTAAGTTTTATTTTAATATCATTGTCTCTACAAAACATTTGAAATTCATTGGAAGTGAATTCCCCTCCATTTTCTGTCCTGAGAGTGTCAGTTTTCTCTTTTTATACTTCATTCTCAATAAATTGGCGAAAAGTCTTAAAATTTTCGAATGTTTCTGACTTTTGTTTCAAAAAATAAACCCAAATCATTCTACTAAAATCATCAATGAAGAGTAAAAGGTATCCACAACCTCCTAGAGAATTCTGTAGAGGTTCGCAAATGTCACTGTGAACCAATTGCAAACGCTTGTTTGCGTGCCATGAACTTGTTGGCAAAGTCTCTCAACTTTGTTTTCCATAAATGAAATCTTCGCAACTTGAATTTTATTTTTAAAAGTTGGAAGACCTTTAAACATTCCCTGCTTTTGAAGTTGAGAGAGGATTTCAAAGTTTAAATTCCCATATCTAACATGCCATAACCTTATCGGTGAAATATTTGTACTTGTTTCTCTTGCAAAATTAGAGTTCCTTGGAATGGTTGTTCCTTTCATCCTTAGAAGTTTTCCATCTTCAGATCCTATCATGATTGTCTTCATATTTTGTTTGATGGAGTTTATTTTTACTAAACCATCCTCCATAACAAACTGATGTCCTGCTTGTCGAATCGTGACTAATGACAACAAATTCTTCTTGAAAGTTGGTACATACCAAAAATTTGAAATTAGTTTTTCTCTCCTGCTTGTTGAATCGTGACTAATGACAACAAATTCTTCTTGAAAGTTGGTACATACCAAAAATTTGAAATTAGTTTTTCTCTAATGCCAGGAAGATAAACTATTACTACACGTTTTCCACAATTAGTGTGTCTTGTATCATTTGTAAGAAACATTGAATTGAGTTGACATTGTTGAAAGTTCCAAAAGAAGTCATCTTGAAAAGTCATACGTTGTGTTTCCTTTGTATCTAAGATCCAATCATCTTCATTATCACTTTTAAGATATGTGGAGACCCATAATGCATTTGATTCTGAACTTTGAAGTGTAGTGAAGACATATTATGAGCCGCCATATTCTTGATCATTAGCAAATTCTGCGAAGTGTTGTTGAAACTTTGGAACCTTTTCAATAGAAGTTCAACAATCTTCAGCATAATGACCAACTCTTTTATATCTTCTACAAACAACTTGATTAAAATATTTACCTCTACCTTGACTTTAACCTCTACCTCTGCTTTCTCCTCTACCTTGATTTCTTCCTCTACCTTGAATTTATCCTCTTCCTTGATTGTTTCCTCTGCCTCAACTGTTGCCTCTACCTTAAATGTTGCCTCTGTTAAAGTTGTTCCCTCTTCCTTAACTTCTATCAAGACCTTGTCCTCTATCTTGATTTTTATTGTTGTACCATCTTCCTCTACCTACAGAACCTTCAACTGAAGAATTAATAGTGCTAGCTTCTCTAAAGAAGACATCTTCTCCAACCTATTTCTTCTTTTGAAAAGATTTTTCATGTTGAGTTAGCATTTCCCTTAACTCCTCAAATTTTAACTTTTCTAGTTTTCCAATTACTTGTAAAGTTTCCAATAAATGTGTGTATGAAGAAGGAAAACCAACAATCAAAATAGTAGTAATGAAACTATCATCCATTGGTTGAAATCCAACCTTTATTATTTCTTTCTTAATGTTTTTAAGTATGGAAATGTATTCAAGTGCATCTCCCCCTTCTATTAACTTTTATTGAAGCAATTTTAATTGAAGATCAACTTTCTTAGATTTAGGTTTTGTATCAAATAAATATTTAAAATTTCTTCAGACACACCATGCATCAGAAGAATTTTCAATGTGAACATATATTTCATCATTAACTAAGAATTTAATTATTGCTAATGTTTTGACACTTTTGATCTCCCATTTAACTAGTGAGTCTACATCTATAGGTTTGTTTGGTTAAACATCACCATTACATACATATTGCCAAATTTCATTGTAAATCAAAGTGCTTACTCTTTGCCTTTGACATGTCTTGTAATTCTTTGATCCTTGAAGTTTGTTAGATTCAGAAAATAAATTTATCTGCTTGGACATTGTAAAAGTAAATGTATGCACCAAGATGGATCATGCGCCACCAAAAAAGATGGAAAAAACACCACATAAAAAAAAAATGATCTATCAGGGCTTGGCCTTAAACCTCATATAGTTTTTCGGAAAGAAAACTGACTGAGCTTTTCTCTTGGCTCTAGTCATCTTCTCTAGAATTTTACAATGAAACTTTCAAATTTTGACTTTTTACAATGCTCTTGCAATTTTGACTTCTTTGACTCTAACCCCTCTCAAAGTAAAAGATACTTTGAGTTACAATTTGTTTCACTCAAAAAAAATAAAATATTGCACCTTATTGCTCCAAAATTACGAAATCACACCTTATCACTCCAAATTTATAAAAAGAAATTACACCTTACTACTCAAAAAAATATAAAATATAATTACAAAATCAACTTATCACTCCACATATCACGTATTACTCCCAAAATATTAAAAATGATAACGTATCCCTCCATCAAACACCTTATCACTCCATTACCTGAAGAATTACAAGCACTCATCTTAAAATTACAAATCATACTTTCTCATGTTACTGTTTTAACTCCCTTTTTAAACTTTCCTTAAAAACCTTTTATGACATCACTTAAAAAAGTGAAATAACTATTTATAAAATCTTGAAAAGGTGTATAAATTTTAGACTTTGGCTTCAAAAACATGAACCATAAAAAATAATAATTCGTTGGAGACTTTTGAACGATGCAACGCAAAAACAATTCGCATGCCCTCATTAATACATCAACTCCTCACGCTAGTTCTTTCACTGGTCTCCCACGTTGGAGGTCGTTCACTCTTACGTTGGTTCTTTTTTCAGCACTTTCGTGCAGAGATTATAGACTTGCAATACACAGACACAAAGATATCAGCAGCAAAGTATGCCACGTTCATTTCCTTTGGTCTCGTGACTCACATAGTGCCGCTCACTTGCAGAGTCACACACACTCTCGAACTTCAAGAAATTGGTTCGAATCCCATTCGTTTTCAACCATGACTCGTGGGATTTCGACCAGAGGAGTTAAGCATCATAATATGTTCCTGTTTGTCAGGGCAAAAGAAGACAAGTCACAGGGCGTACCAGACAAAGAGGGGTGATGCTTTCCTGCAACATGCATGTCAGGTATCATCCGTGGCTCAGCGACATGCCACATGGATCAAACCTTTACACAAGGCCTATTCTGCCACCAGAAACTTCATTACCTCAGTACTTGCAATACTTCTACTCTTCCAACTTTTCAACCATGAAAAACTTTAACAATGTAAACTTTGAAACGGGAACTATAAACTCAAAACGAGAACTCTGGCCCAAAAACCCCAAAAAAACCACAAAAACAGTGCTCAAAACGAAAAGTGTGTATACTGGAACGATGTTTTTTTTTTTTAGGTGTCAATTTTGCGGCTGTTTTAAAAATGGCAGTGACTACGAAATTTTCTACGAAATTTTCCTGCAAAATATAGCTTCAGAACGAAAGTGTTGATACTGGAATAATGAATTTTTTTTTTAGGGTCAATTTTCATACTTTTTAAACAATGCTAATAAAACCAATTTTTTATG
>Ga0115851_100439_pt1 | contig 18367 bp, 19 predicted proteins | sample InSIn2gowninarea_FD_83865 | JGI IMG/M metagenome (GOLD analysis project Ga0115851, IMG submission 83865)
AACTACAAATAGGCCTATTTCAAGGAGATTCTCATGATTTGGTTATACCACATAATAGCTTTTTTATTTCATAATTAGTTAGCTTAGATAGTATTTAAAGACCCTTTCATGTCTTTAGAAAGGATCCTCAATTTTTGTATAAACTTGGATCAGGAAGTCACATTATTGTGCTTCTGATATATTTTTTTATGAATACTGGGCCTATATTCTGAATTTTAATGAAGAATGCTTTGATGAGATATGCACTACTGTTATTTTTTGAGAGTATTTCTAAGTCAGAAGATGGAATCTGAATGTGATTGATATTAGGAAGGATCCAAATTACATATGGTACTATTATCTATGTCTTTGCTCCTTTCTTTTATATGAATCAACATGTATTCTATCTTGCTATCGTTGGATATATGTATGTGTTTTGACAACAATTCTTATACTTCTCACTATTGAATGTTTAAGGAATGTTATTCTTTCAATCATATTTATGTCAATGATATATGAAGAATAGTGTAATAATTTTTTAATGATTACGTTGTTCAACTATTTGAACAAAGTAATGATCATATGAATGAATGTCTTTGTTTATCAATGGAATCATCTATATGCCTATTTGTAAATAAAGATCATCAAAAGTTACACTAAAGTGGAAATTTCCTGGGATAGTTTAGTTGTTTATTATTTTGAATTTTAGAATAAATCCTCCATCATTATCATTAGATAATAGGTAATCAACCACTTATCCATCCTATTTACAAACCATTGGGAAACTAGTCCATGATATCCAGTCGGAGCCATCACACCAAACGAAAAAGGAGCTACCTTTAAGGTTCAGACCGGGTGGTTTTCCCCGATGTTGATGCAGCGATTTTCGAGGCATCAACATTTTTGCTGCTAGAAGGAGGGCATGAACTATGAATGGTAAGCCAACCCAAACCTACAACCCATTCTGAGAGTAAATCTCCCTCCACTTCACCTCTAACCTCTCCTTTGCATGCTGGAACTCCAGTCTTCAAACGAGAAGAAGAGGAGTCAACTACCACTGCTCAACCACAACCTATCTTAGACATATTAAGCTGTGAATCTCCTGAAGTACAGTCTCTTATCCATAAACTTCAAGGATTTTCGATATCACCATAGAAATCCGAGGTATCTCAAGGCGGTCAGACTTCGCAATTAATTCCACCTCATCACCTCACCAGACTTCAGAGTGGAAAGCTTGGTATTGAACCTAGTGAGTTGCCTTTATCGAAAAGGAAAAGGGCAATAAAAACAACTAAAGGATTTGATACTGAGACTTTCTCATCATCATCCTCCATTTCACCTTCTCTAGTGTGAAGTCAGCCATCCACTCCTCCATTACACATTATTGTTCAATAGGGATCAGGAACTTCAACATCCCAACCTACTCAAACCTAAATATCATCTCCTTCCCAAACATCTAGAATTTCATCAGCAATATCATCTACTATTGGTTCTACAATGGCTCAGAATCCATGGAATAATCCTAGTGCAGTCACAATGCATGCACCATTACATCCCTTGCCAACACATCCTAAAAAATGGTTGTCGAAATTTAATCTAAATTCATGTATACAAGCTGGCAAGCATATTAACAATCTCATGTTGGTAGTTAACTTAAAAGGAGGGACAGAGGAAGATGTTGTTGTTATGCTTTTCCCTTACACCTTACAAGGATCAACTGGGTCTTGGTATTTTTTCTTGCCCTCAGGATCCATTACAAGTTGGAACGTTTTTCAAGAACAATTCTTGACTAAATATGGTGATGATAGATCTCTAGCAACATTAATCAATTATATCTCGAATCTTAGGATAGAATATAAAGAACCTATAAAGGAGTTCAACTCACGGTTTAATAAACTCTTGAATAAGATTCCAACTGCCTTTAAACTGAGTGAGAAAATCAGAAGCGAATGGTATATAACAGCCTTACCTTCAAATGCAACTATTTTTGTAGATAGAGCTACAAAACCAACTCTAGCTAAAAACATGAAAGAGGCACTTGCTGTAGAGAAACACATTATTGCTTTAGAGAAGAAGACCGCCCTTGAAGATAGAAAATCCAAAAAAGTTTCTTTCAAAGATGATTCAAAGAAGAAAATGCCTAAATATCCATATGATATGGAGGGTCTCCAAAAAGTTCTCAAGACTATGTCAAATGAAATGGTAGAAATCAAGAAGCAAGTCGCCAAGACTTCAATAAAAAGGCCATTTAGAAACTTTAAGAAACCTGAATCAAAACCACCAAATGCTATATCCAATGCAGACTCAGATCCCGAAGAGGAAGAAGAAGAAGAAATAGTTTTTTCATCCAAAGAACCTGAAGAAGAGGAGACTGTAGAATGTCATGGGATGTGGGACTTTATTTTGCCTAATTCTAATACAAAAAATGAATAGGAAGCTTTCCCTGTAACTACTAGGAGTAAGGGTACTCCTGAACTTGTCCAAATAACTCAGAAGAAAAGGAATGAAGGTACCACTACTACCAAATAAAATATTCCCACAAAGAAATTTACAGCGATACCATCCCAAATCAACCATCAGCTTCAAATCCACCTTCAACATCTAAGACATTAGTAGTTACAAATTCTATGGACTACAACATTATTGAAGACATGAATAAAACAAAGGAAAATATCACTATGTTTGAGCTTAGTAAACTCAAACATCAACAAAAATTGCTACTTAAAGAGTTAGATGTTGTACCTTCTTCTCCTCTTCCCAATGCCGTATTGTCCAAAGCTGCTAATAAGTCAAGTAAACCACCTCCTGGTAGAGTAGAAGATACTAATGTTGTTTTAATCGGGGATAGATCCAATTCCCATACTCCTCCTTTTCTCTTAACCTACGAGATCTATAATAGAAATATACATAACTGTTTGATTGACTCAGGGGCTTTCTCTAATATAATTCCAGCTTTAGTTTGTTCTAAACTAAACATTGAACCCTAAAAGTCTGCAATTCATATTGTACAGTTGGATAGAACTAAGGTCCAGGTTTTAGGAGAAATCAACTCAGTTACTATTAGATTATCAGCTGACCCAAGAGTGGTTCAGAGAATTGATATTCTAATCGCTGATATACCTGAATTTTATGGCTTGATTTTGAGTAGAGACTGGTCTAAGAAACCTCATGGTTATATTTCCACCGATTGGTCTCATATGTGATTACCTTATAAAGGAAAGCCAAATTAGATCAAGATTGATCAGGAGAAACACATGACCCATACTGTTACTGAATACGAACAAGAAAATCAACCAATAGCTTTCAATAACAATATTTTGGGGAATTACTCATTTGAATCATTCTTTGGCAATTTTACCGCTCAACCATTGCCTTTCTCAGTTAATAATTTCACATCTTAAATTGAAATTTTTTCACAAACAGATACATCAAGATGTGTTAAAATTGTTGAGGAAACTGTAAACAAAATTGTAGATAAATCTTTGTTTTGGTCATTATATTTTGATGGGTCTAAATCTAGTGAAGGTGTAGGAGCAGGATGCATTTTAGTTAGTCCTGAGGGGGAAAAGACCATGTTATCATGTAGGTTAGAATTTGAATGCACAAACAATACAGCTGAACATGAAGCTTTAATTCAAGGACTTTACAAAGCAATTGGTCTTAAAGTTCAATATTTGAAAGTGTTCGGTGATTCAGAAATTGTTATAAAACAAGTAAGAAATACAATTCATTGCCTTTCTAGTCACCTTAAACATTATTAGTCTTTGGTGCAAGACCTTATATCACAATTTTTAGCATTCAATATTTCGCCCATCCTTAGGTCCCAGAATGCAACAGTAGATTTACTAGCTAATGTTGCTTCCAAGCTCCTTCCATCTGAAGATTACAGCCCAGACAGATTTTTAGTAGAGTTAATTTTTAGACCATCAATTCCTGACAATGTCACTAATTAGCGAGTGTTCAATCACGATAAAGTATTTTAAATTTCTTAACTTCTGATAAGACCTATGATGATCAAATCATTAATGAAAGTGATCATGACCTTCAAATGAAGGAAAAGCAAGAAGAAAACTCAATACCTAAACCAGTGGTCAAGCTTGAATATATTTATGACATCAAAGACAGGTTTAAACAGGTGACCAATTTGAAGCTCCAGAGTTCTACTTTGAGATTTGAATTGATAAACCTAGATATTGAGGATAATCCTCAAAACATTAATTTTGGATTAGGCCTTTATTCAGAAGAAAGAATTGCATTCATTAGATTATTGCGTAAGTAAAAAAATGTCTTGGCTTGGAAATATGATGATTTGAAAACATACGATACATTGATCATTCAGCATACTATTCCAATGCTTTCAGAACAAAAACCAGTACAACAAAGTTAAGGAAGAGTCGTCCTAAATTAGAAAGTCAAATAAAAGCTGAATTAAACAAACTCTTGAAAGCTAAGATAACTTTTCCTGTTATACATTCAAACTGGATGTCCAATATGGTGCCAGTAAGGAAGAAAAATGGCGATATTAGAATCCGTATCGATTTCAGAAATCTTACCAAAGAAAGCCAAAAGGATAACTTCCCTTTACCTACCATGGAGTAGACACTCCATTCGCTAGCTGGTTCTGAGTTAATGTCCTTTTTAGATGGTTTTTTAGGGTATAACCAAATTTTGGTCCATCCTGATGACAGAATTAAAACTACCTTTAAAACTAAGTGGGAACTTATGCCTACTAAAAAATGTCTTTCGGATTAATCAATGTTGGAGCCACATTCCAAAGAGTGATGGACATAGCATTCAAAGGATTAATCAATAAACCAGTAGTTGTCTATTTAGACGATATCACTGTATTTTCCAAGGAAAGATCAAATCGTTTACATGATTTGAAACAAATATTTGAACACTGCAGAAGGTATGGTATCTCACTCAATCCAAAGAAATCCTTTTTTTCTCTTAATCAAGGAAAGCTCTTGGGCTTCGTTGTGTCAAAGGATGACATTTATATTGACCCAGATAGAATCAAAGAGATTTATGATATTCCATTCCCTCATAATAAAAAATCCATGCAGTCATTTTTAGGTCAAATTAACTTTGTAAAAAGATTTGTCCCAGATTTTTCCCATATTGTTTTGCAATTACAAAACATGATCAAGAAAATTTCGATGTTTAAATGGGGGCCTGCAAAAAAAGAGGCACTTGATTCTATCAAACAATCAATCATAAATGCCCCTACTTTAAACACTCCTAATTTTTCAAATCATTTCATGTTATACACCCTTGCATCTGATTCATCTTATGCAGCAGTGCTGACACAAATTAACAATCAAAACTTGGAAGCAACAATCTCATTTCATAGTTTAAACCTTCAAGGTGCTTAACTTAATTACTCCGAAGTTGAAAAACAAGCCTTTGCTGTATACAAAGCCATTAAACATTATAGACCCTTTCTATTAAAAGCTCACATGAAAGTTATAGTTCCTTTTTAGCGGTAAGACAATTACTAGTTCAAAGGGAATTAGGAGAAAAGAGAGCAAATTGGATCATAGTATTACAAGAATATGACTTGGAAATCAAACCAACAAAGATTGTCAAAGGTCAAGGTTTTTGCAGGTTGTTAGCATGAGCATCCAATATTCAGGAATTTGAAGGTACAAAAGATACAAAATAAATCAATCAGATAAGTATCACTAATCATGAATCTCAATACGCAGATCTGATTTTCTATTTGAAAAATGGATATGCTCCTTCTAATCTTTCCTATAAAAACAAACATGCCATAAGATTGAAAGAAACAAACTTCATAACTGTAGATGATGTATTATTTATACGAAATTATGATTCAATTTTGTTAAGATGCTTAGAAAAACCTGAAGCGCAAAAGGTCTTGTAGGAGCTACATGATGGACCAGCAGGAGGACATTTTAGAGCTGATACAATAGCTCACAAAATCATTCATGCTATATTATTGGCCCACCTTGTTCAGAGATTCTCATGAATATGTAAGGAAATGCCAAAGTTATCAAACCACTAGTGGAAGACAAAGGAAGGCAGCTTTCCCTTTGCAACCAGTCAACATTGAACAACCTTTTGAACAATGGGGATTAGACATCATTGGGGAAATCACTTCACATTCATCCAAACAGCATAGGTATATCCTTACAGCCACCGATTACTTTACTAAGTGGGTTGGAGCAATTCATTTGAAGAAAACAAACTCTGAAGCAATTATTGAATTCATATATCAGTTCATTATTACTAGGGTTGGTGTCTCAAACATTCTTATTTTTGATAACGCATCTTATTTCTCTGGAAATTCTGTATTTGAGTTTGCTATCAAAAGGGGATTTAAATTGAACAATTCTGCGAACTACTACCCTCAAGGTAATGGTTTAGTGGAATCCACCAATAAAAATCTTATCAAAATCATTAAGAGAACTATTGAGTATAATCATAAAAACTGGCATAAATATTTGATATTTGCACTATGGGCTAACTGAATAACACAGAAAGCCTCCATAGGCACTTCTCCATTTAATCTAGTATATGGAAAGGAAGCTGTCATACCAGCAAATCTAGTACTTCCATCACTAGCTTTAGTGCAGTTTATTGAAGAAATCCCCTCATCTTCTATTCAACTTAGACATGATCAAATTTTGAAACTAGAAGAAGAAAGGGAGAAAGACCAAATTATACATGCAAAACATCAGCAGATTATTAAGACATATTTCGATGAACTTTTAATCGGTTCAAAACAATTACAAGTTGGTGATCTAGTTTTGAAATGGGACAAAGCCCATGAGGATAAAGGAAAACACACTAAGTTCTAGAAAATGTGGCTTGGACCATTCCAAATCAGCGAGAAGATAGGCCCTTCTACATTCATATTGCAAGATCTATCAGGAAAGAGAGATTCTCTTTCTGTTAACGGCCTTATCTTGAAAATATTCTTCAATTGAGGAGGTAACCCCTTCTCCCTTTCTAAATATTCAATTTTCAGCAGTATTTGTGTGCATAACTTATTTCGTTTAGAATCTTAGGAAAATAAAGTTGTAAAAAGCCTCCCATTGGTCTTTGCTATATTGAAAAAAAGTTACTCAAAAGAAATAGTTTTGATATTTACTTTTAAGAAACGGAAACCGTAAAAACAAAGAAAAAAGAAATTTTTAGGAAATTAGGTATAATTAGATTCTGAAAATCCCATTTTATTTTTGTGAAATCTTCTCAAAAATTAGAAATACTGTAAATCATTTTAAAGTTTTAATAGCCAGAAAAAGGTTATCAATACAAAACAGACACTGATTCAGTCTTAGCATCTTCAACTCTCACACTGTCATCCATATTCTCTTAAGGAGAAAATTGTTCATCCCATCCATCAAAGTTTATAATTACTCAGACTGTAATTCTAAAATATATTTGATATAAAAGATAACAGGTCTTATTACAAGCCTACTTACCATGATAATGGGGGTAATAGTTCAATTGACATTACCAACACTACATACCAAAACAAGGTAATGGCTTATAATTATAAGACAAGGGGTCTCATCATGAGCCAGCTTGTTCAGTTAAATTACAACCAATGAATGGCATTGTCAATAGCTGGCCACCAAACCAAGACAATGGCTTTTTATCTTACAAAATAAGGAAAAAAGGAAAAAGTAATACAAAAATATGGAAACATATCTTTCGGATTCATTCTTTTTAATTATACTCTGAAATGGATGGAATATTGAATGATCAAATGGTTAAAAGGTAACCATGTCGAGACTATAAACGTTTACTGGCAGCAGAGACTCTACCCATGACAAAGGAGTCATTATAAAAGCTAAATTGGAAATGTCTTTTGTTTTATCATTATCAACCAATTAAGGTTGATTTAAAACTTAGAATGTATTTAATTTTAACAAGAGAAGGAAATAGCAAAAATAGTTAACATTACTTTCAGAATCTATGATTATCTAGTTATATTACATTTTCTCTATCATCTAAGCTTTCCAGATTAAGAAAGTTTAAGTATTTTAATTAATTTCTCAGAGATAACTATTTCTCCCAGTGAATCGCCAATTGTTGTACTGTACAACAACCCCCAATTTCTTAAATTTTTTATATAAAATCATAATATGAAATGGGTCCCTTTTAAAATAAAACTTAGATGTGTGAATAAATTGGTATTAACCCATCATAAGAAAAACCTTTATCAAAATACTTAAGGTAGATGAACTATTGTTGAATAAAGTGGGTCTTTAAAAATTATAAAGTTCTTCATTATTGCAACAAAGCGATTGCAAGATTGCATATCGCAATAACAAAGGAAGCTTGCACAAAGATACATTCATTTTCTCCGATCCGAAAAGCATATCGCAATCGGATATTGGGGAAGTCAAATGACAAAGCACGATGTAATAGAACCCCTTTAATTTCTCTGATGCAATAAAGCGTATCGTCATCGGCAATCGGCAATAACAGTCAACACATGATTAAAGGCACACTCAAATCCTCCGATGCGATAAGGTATATCGCAATCAGTGATCAGTGAAATCACATTAGCACGGTAATAAAGCCCGAATCCATTCCCCATTGCGATGCATTAATAAGGCGCATATCTCGAAAACATATTTAAAAGGCTTGCATGCATTGTATCACCTTTCGGTGATCGAAACATGTTTAAGACAAATATTAAAGCCTTTTCTTTCACCTTACTAATCGCCGATTGTGATTTACTTCTAATTATCCATCAAATAAATCTAAGTCATGCTTCAATGAATTATTTGGAATATAAACGACATGATGGGCATTTAAAACCTCCTTTACCATGATTGACAGGTTAAACGACTAATCGATGAAGCAGTTAAGGGAATATTTTCCTTTAGATTTTATTCACGGTAATCTTACTCTAGTCCATTATCACCTACTCATCGACGTAACTCTTTCATTTTCATATTGGTCTATAGCAGCATTTCTCTGTATCACTGTTTTTCCAATCGCTTGTGCAGAATTCCGAGGGAATTAGAAATTTGAAACAAATGGGAAAAGGATCAAAGAAATCTACAGCAGCAGCGGCTCCTACAGCAACAGTGCAACCAGCCAAGGATCTTGGACAAAGCAAAAAATGGTTAATCTCAGACACTACGTGCCTCGGTCTTGGAAATACAAGTTGGGAAAGCATCTACAATCTAATAGAAGCAGAGGAGCCTGAGGAGATATCAGAAGAAGCCATAGCTGACTCGAGTAACAAATTGGAAGTGTCCCTCAAGGATTTAGCATGTTCGTATTTTCACAGAATATCAGCGTGAGAAAAAAATATTCCATACACTGACGTAGTGAGATGGGTGGTAGAAGAAATTCCAGTTTCAAATAGAACATTTTTCACAGTTGACGGGAGTATTTTTGGCTCGTTTCAACTTGATGATCTAAGGAAAATGTATCACTTGCTTGAACCTGAAAAGCAGTACAACAAAGCCTTCCTTGAGAAATTTGCAAATGAGAACGAGTGAGAATCGGCCCCAATTAGGCAGTGGAGAGATTTTCCCGAGAAGAGAAGCATGAATCATAAGGTAAGTACTCGGTGGACTCATTAGCTTCTCCTTACTGTTATGCCGAAGCAAGGATGTGTAGAATATGGGGAATACATGACTCTGCCAAGTTTACTATTGAAATGGTCCCTCTGATGGAGGCAACCATCAACAGTTATGTGATGGATTGGGCAAACATCTTGTCCGATAAATTAGCCAAAACAATTCTCGAATTTAGGTCAAATTCACGAAAAACCACCAAGACCATTCCCCCTTTTTATTATAGTTCTTATATTATGGATAATCTTTTCTTTAATTCCGAGTATCTAATACTCAGATGGAGATGGAATCCCACAGACCCTATGCCAATCCATATCTATCATCAAATATTATGGAAAGGTCACTACAAAGATCATTTGTACAAAATTTGTAATGGTTTTATGTTGCCTATCTACTATGCTATTTTTGATAAGCCTGCCCCCAGGATTTCTGAGGAAGCAGGGATCAATTTGACTGCAGTAGGAAATTGGTTCGGAGAAGACAGATTCACTTATATAAGGCTTTTTGGTAGCCTTCCAAAACCCCATGTCCTTCCCCTATATGTGCCAAATAAGCAGTTAGCTCGGGAATTGGCCTACCAGATAACAATGGAACGAACATTCAAAACCCTTAAAAATTTGAAGAAATAGGTATGGCCTACATTTGCTATAAGATGCAGTGTTTACACTCTCCATGATTAAAAACATGCAGAAAAGGAGACAGAAAAAATAAAAATGCTCAATCTTGCAATAATTCCCAATAGACAATATGATCCAAGAAAAGTTGTTTATAATGTTCTTGAGCAGGCCAAACTTGCAAAGTTTGATCATGAGAAAGATGAATTTGATGACTTGCTTTTCTCAGTGGAATCATTATTTCAGGTAAAGACATTGGCCAAGATCAGGTATAAAGATGAAGGGTTGGAAGTGTTTAATAGGCTTAGAGAAAAGAGATAGAAAACTCTGCCTCTGGACTTATTAACCACTACCCCAGCAATCTAGTCAAGCGAGCCTAAACAACAAACTGTCAACAAACCTCCTGCTGTAGAAAAAATTCCTGAGAAAGGAAAAGAGCTAGAATAGGAGAAAGAATAGGGAAAAGGTAGTGAACACATGGACATTGATACTCAAATTGATCCAAAGCTCCTTAAAGAATGGCAACAGTTCGATTCCACTATAAGCAATCCTGAGAGTTCACGGGGTTTCAACACGCCTGAAGTGACAATTGGTCACAAGACATCAACAAATACGGTTCCAACTGAAGGAACCAACGGCCTACCTATGAGTAAAGATGTATAGATAATTCCTAAGGATCGATCGGATGAAATTGTTTTTCATATAGAAGAGATGCTGCCTTTAGATGTCTTCTATAGCCCCAAGCATAAGGCTGTAGTAAAAAGACAAAGGAAAAAGAAAAGACTTGATCAATCTTCCCTTTTACCTGCACAAACAGAGATGGCTAATGTGGTGTGGAAAGAAGAATTCAATCCTTCCGAGGATGTCACAAAACTCTCTCAATATGCTGGAGCATATTCAGTAGCCACTATGGATAAAGCATCAGAAGTGAGCAATTTACTCAAGGAAAAGGATCAAACAATTGTTTCATTGGAGGCACAGTTATCTGAAAGACAACAAGAAATAGAGCAATTAGAACAGTAGTTAGCAGCACAACAGTAAGAAAACAATCAACTGAATGAGAAATTGCTCAAGGAAAAGCAGAGAATAGATCAGAGTGTAGTGCAAAAACTGAAGGAATTATCCTTAGCATTGACCAAGCTAAAGACAATGAATGAAAAAATGAGTAAAACAAAAGATGAGAAAATTGATCAACTATCACAACAGATAGAAAGGTTCAGAAGTTTTCATCAACCAGCAGATTTTAGGTCCGAAGCTCTCCAAATCAATAAGGCGTTGATTAAACAGTTAAATTTACTATGTCATAGTATCTTCCTTGCTGAGCCCCTCTGTGAAATTGGTTCATCAATGATTGACAAATCAGTTGCTGCCAGGCAGAATTGGAAACAGGCCGATGAGACATTAACAAACTTTCTTGCTTGGCAAGAAACTAGTGAGGGGCAAGCTACAAATCTACCTAGAATTCTAGAATCACACAAGGAAATTCTTTGCCTAGAATGGCAATCACAATCGATGAAAGCAGAAAGGGAAACTTCAAGATGTAGATTAGCAACCAGTAATTTAATTGAGTTGATTAATGATACTCTTTATCTATCTAATTTGATTTCACAGTGCACTCCAGGTAAATTTCTATCAGCCAAGGCATTGGAACAGACATCCAATTAAGAATTAGAAAGGAAGGAGAGATTAATCACAGGCATCCAAAGTTTAGCTTGGGACACCTTTTGGTTCTTCCTAGTTAAACCATACAATCAAATGGTAGCACTCAAATGTTTAACCAATGCGATCGGTTATATGGTTCCCGAAATTCATGATGCTAGGTATTCAGCCCAGTTACATTCTCATCTGAGTCACCCCCCAGAATTGCAACCAATGCTTGCTATCTGCCAGCTCAAACCAAAGGATGATCGACCGAAACAGTGAATCATTCTACCGATTGCAAATAGGCCTATTTTAAAGAGATTCTCATGATTTGGTTATACCACCTAATAGCTTTTTTATTTCATAATTAGTTAGCTTAGATAGTATTTAAAGACCCTTTCATGTCTTTAGAAAGGGTCCTCAATTTTTGTATAAACTTGGATCGGGAAGTCACACTATTGTGCTTCTGATATATTTTTTTATGAAGACTTGGCCTATATTCTGAATTTTAATGAAGAATGCTTCGATGAGATATGCACTATTGTTATTTTGTGAGAGTATTTCTAAGTTAGAAGACGGAATCTGAATGTGATTGATATCGGGAAGGATCCAAACTACATATGGTACTATTATCTATGTCTTTTCTCTTTTCTTTTACATGAATCAGCATTTATTCAATCTTGCTATCGTTGGATATATGCATGTGTTTTGACAGTAATCCTTATACTTTTCACTATTGAATGCTTAAGGAATGTTATTCTTTCAATCATATTTATGTCAACGATATATGAAGAATAGTGTAATAATGTTTTAGTGATTATTTTCTTCAACTATTTGAACAAAGTAATGATTATATGAATGAATGTATTTGTTTATCAATGGAGTCATCTATATGCCTATTTGTAAATAAAGATCATCAAAAGTTACACTAAAGTGGAAATTTTTCGGGATAGTTTAGTTGTTTATTATTTTGCATTTTAGAATAAATCCTCCATCATTATCATTAGATAATAGGTAATCAACCACTTATCCATCCTATTTACAAACCATTGGGAAACTAGTCCCATGATATCTAGTCGGAGCCACCACACCAAATGGAAAAGGAGTTGCCTTTAAGGTCTGGACCGGGTGGTTTTCCTCGATGTTGATGCAACAATTTTCGAGGCATCAACACTTCCTCATATCAATTTTTGGAACATGGTGGGTCTTCAATCCAACATTAGAGTCTATGAAATCCTGATTAACATTTGTTTTGTTCTCATCATGAGTTTCCTTTACTACTTTCATCGTTAGTGACCATTTCTTGTAGAAACTTATTCAAATTTATCTTCAATTCTTCCATCTTATCATCCATGCCATTCATCTTAGCTTCCATCTTAGCATCCATGCCATTCATCTTAGCTTCCACACCATTCAACTTAAGTTGCATGCAATCCATATTAGCTTCCACACCATTCATCTTGGCTTCATTTACCTTTAGTGAGAGTGAAATTTGTTGTACTTGGTCTTGTAATTTTGATATATCATGTTGCATTTCTTCCTCTTCTTCATAAGTCATGCTAGAGCTTTTAGGTTGCTTACTAGGTGTTTCCATTTTCTTTCTTCGGGGCATTAATTAATTCTAATAATTTTTCACTATTCCCTTTGAATTCCTTCAAACTAATTTTTCAAACCATTCTTATGCAAAAAAAATACACACTTTTTGTTTTCACTTTGTAAGAGGTTGATATTGAATTTGTTGTATCTCTGTAACTTTAGATATTGAATATCTGAAATCTCGTCCTTTGGTATCCCTTTGAGTCCTCTTTCTAACCCCACAATTTTGATCAAGATTAGATTCTCCAAGGAAGAGATGCCAAATCTCCCATGGTGACTTGATTATAGACTAGTTCAGTAGAGTGAACTTGTATGATGTGCCACGTGTCACTATTTCAACCTTAGTACCTGAAATTGATACACAGAAAACTACAAGCCATCCTATTTCTGAAACTTCTTATGAAATTTTAATCTGATGCTCAAAACAAAAGTTATCATTAGCAATTTTCTCCTGGTCACCTGTTTGGAATGTAATTCGAGAGCCTGTAAAAATCCTAACTTCCTCAGATCATATCTCTGCAAATATATCAAGACAATCTTTGAAATTCAGACCCAAAGTTTAGAGCGATTTTGACTCAAATGGGTTTTTGGTAGCTTCTGAAACGCAACAGAAAAAAAGTTAGAGCAAAAATTTCACGATGACCTATTTGGAGCAGCGAAACCCAAGAATCCAGAGCTATGATACCAAATGTTATGAAACCAGCTCACAAAAAGATAGAAAAGAGAGATAAACACCTTATAAATAAGCCTCTTCGAGGGGGAAACCTCCTTTACATTAAACAAATGAACAATTCTTTGATGATTCAAAAGACATGATGTCCTTTCTATATATAAGAGTCTAAGGGGTCATAATATAATCAGAGCCAACATAACAATAGTAATGTAAGGGCAGAATAATAATAATAGTGGGCTTCTATGGGGCACAATAGTAAAAATATGGGGACTACATGGGCACAACAATATAATAAGGGGGTTGTACTAATAACAATAAGGGGTTACACTAGTAGTATAGGGATCTAACACTGGTCTTTGTTGTATCAAGATAGCTTGTGGTGGAGGTTGATAGCTTCTATGATTGAGATGATTCTTCAGTATATCCAAGACTTGTCTTTATCAGAGGAGAACGCTGAACTTTGATAATTTCATTTAAAGTTTTTGATCCTTTAGAAAATATAAGATTGAGATATTTTGTCTTCTCAAGATCTTTTCTTCGACCCACAATTTCACATTCTAGATTTTCATTGTGTTTTTCTCTTTCAACAAGTTGGTGTGTCAAAGTATCTATGATCATATTCTTTTCTTCTAAACAGATTTTGAGTTTAGTGATTTCTTCATGAAAGTATTCCTCTTCTAATGCATCCAAAAAATCATCATTGTCATAGGCCATGAGAAGTATATAATCTTGTTCAGTTTCATCTTCATCACTATTAGATAAACCATCACTATCTTCATGTGTATAGTAACTCCTTCTATTCGCAACTTGTTTCCCATTGGCTTTTGCGTATTCCTTCCCTTTTTCATATTTATCTTTAAGAGGAAATTTGGTAGAATAATGACCGACTTTACCACAAGCAAAGCATTTGAAAGGTAGCTTACCTCTGAACCTTCCAGAACCCCGTTAAAGCTTCTTGACAAAATTTACCTCATCTTCCTTTTCAGAAATGTGTCCTGATTCATTGTTATCTTCCTTTTCTTTTCCCTTTGCTGATGCTTTAAATGGAGCTTCTCTCATTTCTGATGGACCTCCTTTTCTCATTTCAAAGGCAGTTAGGATTCCATGAAGTTGAGTCATAGTGATAGTTCGAAGATCCTGTTTTTCTTCTATGACAGACACGTTTGACCCAAATTTAGAAGACAAAGATCTCAAAATTTTCTCAACTAAATTAACTTTATTCTTCACCCAGATTCTTCATTCAATTAACAATCTCATCTATACGTAAAAAGAAACTAGCTACACTCTCATCATTATGCATCTTAATAGTTTCATACTAAATTCTGAGAGTTTGAAGTTTAGCATGTTTACTTGAGAGTCTCCTTTGTAGCTCTGAATGATTTTGTCCCATATTTCTTTGGCTGTCTTGAGTTGCAAGACCTTGACAAATTCTAATCCTGACAGACTTCCCAGTAATGTATTGATAGCTTTGGCATTAGTTTCCTATAACTTCTTACCTGCAAAGTCTGTAGGAATTGCTGCTAGAAATTGATATCCTCCTTCCACAATTTCCCAAACATCAGTTCCAAGTAATTGTAGATAGGCTTTGGTTCTTATTTTCCAATATACTAAGTTGCTCCCATTGAAGATTGGTGATTTGATGGATCCCATGCCTTCGTGATTATTCATCTTGAAAGATCTTCCTTCAAGAAATCAAGCTTCTTCTGAAGGACCTGATCTGATACAAATTATTGGAAATAATATTGAGAGGCGGGTGAATTAATATTATGAGATAAATAATTTTATTTCCCAAACAGATTTATGTACCCTACTTCAGTGAAGTGAACTAGTATGTACATGAAACTGTGATTAGAGAAACCAACGTATATCCAGAGAACTTGTGATTCAGACAATTTATCATGTGTTGATCTTAAACCAGTACATCAATGAATTATTAGACAGTTTAGTAAAAGAAGAATAAAGCATCACACATAAGCAACACACAAACACCAAGATTTAAGGTGGAAACCCAATGTTGGTGAAAACCACATGTTATTGTCATCTTTGTTTTCTTTTAATAATAAGAAAATTTATTTACAATCTTGTACTGGTGCAGACTCATACCAGTATGTAGGCACCCACCTACAGAAGGCTACAACCTTCTCTTGTTTTCTAGCTTCTACTAGAAGGGAGCTGCAACCCCCTAGCTCTTGTACAAGACAATTTTTTTACTAGTACGCAGGCGCCGACCTACAGAAGGCTACAACCTTATTTCTTCCTCCAGGGACCACGTTTCATGAATTTTTCAGACTGGATACTCCTGGATCACAACACCACAATCTGAAGGCCACATTTCATCCAATTTTCACACTGGACCCATAAAAAAAATTTAAACTTAAACTGCATCAACCAACATTCAGTTAATCTGAACAATCAGATCACTGAGACCAAAACACTGTGTTGAACCCAGGAACCTGCATCATCATTCAGAACCAGTTGTAACCTCAAAAACCATGCATCAGAGTGTATATGCTACTTGGCTGAACCTAAGCTGCATGTATACACTACTTCCATTAATCAAACCTACGTATACCTTCAAAACTACCTCAAACATAAACTTTTGAATCAAGTCTGTACCAACTAGCAATATATTGAATATCTACTATCAACTTACAGAGCTTTACATAGGCAACGACAAAGATCACTTCTTCTCACTTATACAATCAATCAATCAAATACCAACTTCCTTATGCACTCAGTTTTGCATTCAGATCTAAGAAGAATTCATTGACAGACAACAGTAAAACAATAGAATTTGATCAAATAGATCAGTCAGATATGAAAAAGAAGATTTTCTTTTGCACACACTATTTTGAAGAGTATAACCTGTGTGTACACGTGCCTTTGAAGATGCAAACTAGCGTACATATCTGCAAATATTAGCTCATAACTTCGTTGCACTTCTGAACTTCAGACAAACCCAGATCATGACATTTAAAGAATAAAATAGGTGTACATAGTTAGATATAGCCTAATTAGATCATCCAATAATAAGTCACTTCATGTCTCATGATCCTGATCCAACATAGAATTCAAGGTGCACAAAGTATTTTAGATCAAATCACAAACATAGCCCCTGCAACATAAAATATACTTCAGATAGAATTATTCCTTAGAAAGTCATACACTTACACACTTGGCCTTATGATCTTCTCCTCCTTATATAGCTTTAGACCCTTTGTCAATACCTTGGACCAAAACCACTTAGGACAAATACCTTGGGCCAAATACCTAGGGTCAATACCACAGACCATATACCTAGGGTCAGTACCATGGACCAAATACCTCGGACCAAAACCTAGGTTTTCCAATTATGTATGCATTTTTCTTTCTGTGGGAGTGCGTGTATAGGTATATGCTATTTTTTCTTATGTGGAATAGCGTGTATACATTGTTTTGACTAAGTGGACCAATGTGTATCAGATTTTTCCTATACCTTCTTTATTCTGATCAGTACACCTTAGTTCCATCTTCCTATTCTTCTGTACCATTGTCCAGTAACCTCTGAATATACCGATTTTACTATGAGTTTCCTTTTACCAAAAATGAATTGACCTGTGAGTGAGTTGCCATTAAGGACAACACTTATATCATAATGCCAATAGACTCCTCACTAACATCCAGACCATTACCCTACTTTCGACTTGATCGACTATCATCCAGAGCAGTGTCGAAGCACCAAGATAGTTCTTTCAAGTTGCGCTGTTGTAAGCAACTCATACAACACCCATACTTGCCACTCAGACAGTCGACCAACTATTCGTCTCAGAAATTACACAGTGCTCATGAGCAGGCCTCCCACTTCGCATCAGTTAGCTCAACTCAGAAATTACACAGAGATGACCAGTAGGCTGGCCTCCCGGCCTTAATGAAATTTTCCTAGCAAGTAGCTCCCAGCAGCAGACTCTCTGTTCCCTCCAAGAATTGCACAATTTTTGCTACTAGTGACTGAACAGCCAACTAGAAATTCCCTCTAAGAATTGCACAGATCTTACTAACAATGACCCCACCATCCAACTCGCAATTCCCTCTTAGAATTGCGCAGATCTTGCTACTAGTGACCTTAGTAGCCAACTGGTAGTTCCCTTTGGGAATTGCGCAAGTCTGGCTACCAGTGACCCAGTAGCCAACTAGAATTTCCCTCTGGGAGTTGTGCAAGTCTGGTCACTAGTGACCCCAGCAGCCAACTGGCAATTTCCTTTGGGAATTGCGCAAGTCTGGTTGCTAGTCTCCTGGGCAGTTCCCCATGAAACTGC
>Ga0115851_100440_pt1:0-12500 | contig 18357 bp, 10 predicted proteins | sample InSIn2gowninarea_FD_83865 | JGI IMG/M metagenome (GOLD analysis project Ga0115851, IMG submission 83865)
TTCTCTCTAACTATCCATTTCGTAAGAGAAGAAAGAAAGGATTGTAGGGCAGATGGTATGCCCCTTTCATGATCTAGGCGCCGTTGATTGATTCTACTTCTTCTCCTTCTTTCTCGAGATTCAGTTAGTGCTCAATCTACGGATCATTGGTAGAAGAGAGAAAAAGTAAGCGGGGTGCTTTCTCTCGTCCCTCCCAGTATCCCCATTAATATAAGGAATTTGAAATGAATTCCAGATCATTCAGATTTCAGGCGGGATATGGATGGAATCGAGAGGGAAGAAAAAGTCTGGTGTGTGTTGGAGCTTGTGAGCGTTCACGCTCTCAGTTCCCGACATGCTCTGGGCAGGACACTGACGAATAATATAACAGTTGAGGGAGTGACAAAAACCTTGGTTGGGAGGTCGCTCTAAGGTTACGATCCGTTGGGTTGGGAAACCAACCTGGATCCTCTTTCCTCCAAGAGCCCTACCGATTGAGAAGGAGATAAAGTTGAAAACAACTGAGATCGGATCTCTCACGGAAATGGTGAGGCCTTATTTTATGTCTTTCTTGTACCCAAAAACGAATCGACCTAATATCATGAATATCCTTCGACCATTATCTCCTCAAGTACGCAGGTTTCTCTATGCAGTCCTTCTTATTTTTACCTTGCTTCTTTTGTGTTATTTTCTTTGTATGAAACTCGGTGCGATTGACCTTTTTCAAGGATTTTTTTGGAAAATGAGTTTCTATTTAGGGAGTAGAGGCATATCCTTTGCATTATTAAAGTGTGGCTGCTCCTGCTCAGCAGGGCTTGCCTTGACAGTAGGCTTTGCTTTACAAGCGCTGCTCACAGGCGAGGGCTTCACTAATATGATGGCTCCAGCAGGGGATTCGGGCGCAACCTGGAAAGAGGACACCCGTGAGATCGATATACTTCTGGAGTCTTCTTGGGAAACGGAGGACACGGGCTCGTCCGTAAACCAACCAGTAGCACCGCCTGTGCCGCCCGCTAATCCAGTCGCTTCCCCGGGGGAAGAAGCTGGTCCATCTAATCCTGTGCGGCCCTTTCCGTATCACGATGATGATATAATTGGGGGAGACTCTGTTCGCGCCATCGAACAGCGCTTCGTGGAACGCCTAAAGGCGAAAAAGCCATCCCCCTCTTTAGAAGATTACCGCCTCGCCCGTATTCAAGCCGAGGACCAATTTGAGGTCCAGGTGGATATAATACAAGCGATGGCTGCTCTTGATCCCCGAGGCGATTGGATGGGACGGGGGGCACTGGCGCTCAAGAATTGGCGTACCGCCACAGGAGAAGAATCCTTGGAGAAACTCTATTCCCTATTGGAAGACCTGCAGAGGGACGGAGTACAATCCGCTTCCTATAGTCAGTTAAAGGGAAAGGTGTTCCTACGAATGGATCCGGATGAGCACTCTTCCGCATAGAGGCGTACAACAACCTTAACCGCACAAGCCTGGGCTGGGCCTACCTCCATCCCTAGAGGAGCCGTATGAGGCGGAAGCTCCACGTACGGTTTTGAAGCCGAGCCTTTCCAGAAATGATAGAGAAGAGAACTACGCGCGACTTGATCCCTTAACATAAGAAAGGGTACGTAGGCAGCTTGGAAAAAGAGGTCAGGTTCAGTCCCATTTGTTCCTATTGTTTAGAAATGTGGAAAGGAAGGTCAGAGGGTGGAGAATAGCGAGGGAGAGGGCAGCGCCCCTTGCTGGATAGAATATCGAGAAGCACATGGGATTGGGGTGCTCTCTAAGTGAGGAGCCATGGAACTCTAGCTTAGATAGAAAGGGTTTTTAGGCCGGACAAAGGTCTAGGTTAAGTCCGGAGAGAGGGCTTGATGAACACCACCTCCTGGTTAGTGATTGGGCACACGCTTCCTTTACGGCGTAGAATCGGCTTCTTTTTTTGACGTATCAGAAAGGGCTTCTCTTCTACGCCCGAAGTTTCTATTTATGCAAGTATCTTCACTTCAATACCCAAAGTGGCCCTATACATTTAATGATAACCGAACCCAAGCAAGGAGCTTCAATCTTGTCTATTTCCTTGAATGGTCGGGTTGGAAAGTCTTTCTTTTATGTGCCAACGCAGGCCTATCACCAAATCTCCACGGCGAAATCCTTTGTTGGAAGGCTGGCTGATTCATGATTTACACCTCTCTCCGCCGCTTCTTAACAGTTGACTGCGAGATTAGCACTTTCTTCGTTACTAACAGATATATCTTTTCTGCGCGAGCTAGTTCAACAGTTCATTCTTGTAAGCCCCTTTGTCAGCCACACTAAGACTTCGGGTCATCATGCACTGACACAATCATTATCTGAGGGCCTATGATCATCCAAAAGCAGTACCTGGCATACTCCTAATAATCAAAAGAAAAAGCCGGATTCGACTTCTTGTGTACAAGCAGAGCATCAACAATCCTTTTCGTTACCAATTACAAATGGTATAAACTAATCGAGATGCTTCTACACGTCCATTCTTCTAGGAGAGTCATACCCGTCTTTTTGCCTGACCCGGCCTTCCAATCTTTTCAATCGGTCTAGTCCACGCGTGGACAGAGGAATTTGCTTCCTCTAGCCCATTACCTGAAAAGGCGACTACCTTACCTATCAATCGTATTGGCCCAATTCCAGATCAATAGAATAGAAGGTATCATATTCACTAAATTCCTAAGGGAATCTCCCGCTTGACTAATAGCCTCTGCCTATTGTCTTATTTTCTACTGATTGCTTGTATCAAGCAGGACGTCCACATGAGAGTTGTACCCAGCAAGTGTTCTCCCTTCACTATCGGACCTGCTTCTTACTTATTTGTTAGCGCCTACGGGCGGAATCAAAGAAAAAATGAATACATTGGGCTTTCGCCACCTGAAAATGCCCGACGGTCATTCAAGATTATCTGCATTTTAGTAAGTGTATGCAAGAGACGCAGTCTTAGTATTAGGAATAGCGAGTTCTCCCTCGTATCCGCAGAAGTTAATGCAACTGAACCCTTCGCTACTCCTTTTTGTGTGACTGACCAACCTAGTGAATCTCGAATTTCATATTGAAAAAGGAGGAGGCACATCAAGGCAGAAGTCGAATCAAGCAAAGATCCTCTGACATTAGCTAGTAGCTGCTTTCCTGGGACTTGCACTTGCTTCTTTTAGAGAAGGCTTGGCTCTATTTATGCTATTTCCATCCACTTGACTGTTCTTCGCGAGTATCTTTCGTCTCTTCCTGGGAATCCAATGGTTACGCTGGAAGAAGGACTAACAGTTATAACCGAGAAAGTGCTTATGTCGACACTAGCAAGTGACTCACCAACTCGGAAGTAAGAAAGAGGAAAGACAGGGGTATGACAACCAATCTACCCGCCTATTAGCTATTCTAGCCAAGGCCCATTTCATGTGTTAAGCATATAGACATCAGATCGTTTTCTTGAAGTTGGAAGAGTGCCCGAGGACGAATAGAACTTAGATTCAAAAGAGCGCGAAGAAAGAGCTTTCGCAAATGATTGCACTTCTGCTATCCGGATAGCTATTCAAAGCATCGAGAAAAACAAAGATAATGTGAAAAGTTTCATAAAAGCAAGGGGATTCGCTAAGCAGCTAAGCAAAAATCCTTTACCCTGAAATCGTAGATCTACGAAATGAGCGTAGTGTTGAACTCTTTCGCACCCCTTCCGAAATCAATCAAGGATTGCCATCGAAAGCAGTCGTTACGCCGAATTCTTCAATAAAAGTAGCCGTCGTAAGGCCTCCAGAAGGGGCGTTGCGTATCCGGAAGAGTCAGACTTCGTTTCAAGCAGCAATCTTTGAAAGGAAAGATACTTGTTGTCGATTCAATGTGGGATAGTCCCTACAGGATAGGAGTTAACCCATGTCCACAGTTTTGATTACAGGTCTAGTTCAGTTCAACTCATAGCCCCCAATCCCACTGGTGACGATATTGTCATTGGGGATCAGAAAGTAGCTCTGCCTTACAAAGAGTGGTTAGCTGATCTGGGAGTCAGTGTCTCGATGCCGAAGTCACTGGTCAATGAGTAGGCAAAATCATCTGGGGAAGGAAGCGAGGTGGAGTGAAGCACGGTCGGCAACAGCTAATTGGCTCAGGCGATTCTTGTTGTCGGGCGTAGGGTAGGACCCTCTTTCGAGTTTCAGAGGTGAATCCTCATATGATATGAAGGACTCCCATCCCCGGGAAAGTCCCCAACAGCAACTGGATCAATCTTTGTTGGCTGGCTTGCTTTGTCCGCTATCCTTCATCCCATCCGTCTTGTCCAGGCTGGTAAGGAGAGAAAGGGGTGCCTGGGGGAGATGAAGTAGAATCAATTGAAGTGGATGTTTCAGGAGTTCATTCAAGCGTAGGGGTAGGGCTTCATTCAAGCGTACGGACTTTATTCGACTTTAGTTTAGTGAGTGGATTCTGTTGTGGATGTGGATGAATGCGCTTAAGCAATAATAGTGGTAGGACTTAGCCGCGCTCTGTTCTTGATCGGTCGAATCGATCGCCATGTTTCTGAGATTCTTCTAAATGCCCTTTCTCTTTCGTTAATGGTTACGATGTCAATCGGGTACCCCATTCATCTATCTTCTTTGAAATGGAATTTCCCGTTCTCCTGCTTCAGTTACAGCTTCTCCCGCTCCTGGAATTCCTGAAAGTTTATTAATGCGATTGACTTGCCCTCTTATAAATCATAAATAGTCGGATATTTTTGCTTGTAATGCTCTGTGGTGGAACAAAGGAGTGCGCGAAGGTACAATCCTAAAAAGTGAGATTGGTTATAGGGATATCTTTTCCTCTGTTTTGCATATCAACGACAGCTCGGACCTTCCTGATCCTGTAACTGGTTTCTCCCCTGGTCTATGATTGCTCTCCTTAAGACCCGACCGGAAGGTTCGTTCGAGAGGCACGGTACGGTCCGCTTGGGGCCCTTCCGCAATAAATAGCAGATATAAGAAAGCGAGAGAAGGGTTCACGGGCAGGTATACAAGAAAGATCGACCTTTCTTTCGCCGGAAACTATACGCTAGAAGAATCCTATTTGCAGTGCTGTACTGTCCTGAACGCCCTCAGCTTCAGTCTAAACTCACTCTCTTAGACGCATTCCCACTACTTTCTTCAACTCCTTCAGTCCGAAAAAGTCTATTTGTATCCTTTTGGAAACCTCATTCATACCTTAAACTGAGTGCTATCACGTAAATATAGCGTCTTCTCCTCTCTTCCCACCTCTAAGTCTTCTCAAGCATTCAACTCGTTCCTTTCTTCTGAAAAGTTTGCCGATTGGGATATTAAAACTTAAAAACTCTCTCTACTCAAGCAAGCCATAGCACCACAGTCAACGGGATAAGCTTCAGCAATACAGATTTTCTTTCTTACGGGGGAGGAAGCAAAGCTAGTCTCGTCCCCCCATACCAGTACCAGCTAGCAGTCTCGTTTATAGATCTCCTTCTTTACTTAGTAGGATTCCCGGGTGTCTATACGATGATGAAGGCAGGATGCCGAGAAACGTGTCTCTATCTACGAAGAGCAGGCATGTGTGGGACTGTAGGACAAGGCTCTGCAAGACCTTTCATTTAATATGCCTTCTGTATAACCGCAAGAACGCCTTCTTCTATAAGAAGCTGTTACAGAATCAGCAGCTATTGAACCCCCATGGAGGAAGGCACTAACTCATTTTAGGTAGTGGTTCGGCAGCTCTTATTAGTAGTGGTCAGTGGGAAGAAGACTAGCTCTGGCTTTCAAGCGTGAACCAGGTCTGGGAATCCGCAAGAGGTCTTGGATTCGGCATTAGCGGTCTTGGCTGAGAGATGCTAGGTCTCGTCTAAGCCCTTATGCGGATTCGAGAACAAGAGATGCGATGCCATACTGAAACTAATTCCGTCTATTGGTCTTATCCTATGGGTGGATACAGACTCAGAGTCAAGACCAGTGCCAGCTACTCCTGTAAGCCATAAAGCGATGGGCTAACCGGGTATGAACTCATACCTTATAGTTACGCACCCTCTTTCTTTCCTAGCGCACTGCTTTATTGCGCGCATTTGATGCGCTATTGAATAACATTCCTATAAGTGGTCAAACTATCTCCCCATCTCAAGGAGGTCCTCTACTTTGGTTGGCTAGTCGATCTTCCTCTCTCCGAATTGACATTTGGATCACCCTCGTTGTACTTACTCTTTCGAAGGATCACCCGAAAAAGCAGAATCTAAGACTTCAAACAGCCCTACTGGAATAGAAAATGAAGGCACCTTCGTTACAGGAAGAGGTGGTGATTTTACTTTGAATGGACAGAAACTCCAGCTGGTTGACCTGGTTACCTCTGCCAAAGATGCAGTGGATTGCTAAAAGATCGATTGGAAGCCAAAAACACCAACTTTCTTAAAGTTTGATCGTTCAGATGAAACTCACCTGTTGGAGAATCTATTTAAGACAAAATCCTTCCTTTCCTTGCTAGTTGGAAGCTCCTGCAGCGTCAACAGCAGCGGTCATTGCCCCCTTTCTGGCTTCCTTGCTTGGTTCCCTTCCTTGCCTATAGGGAAACTTAGGAAAAGCTAGGGTTTACGTCCTATGTTGCGCACTTAAGAAAATCAATCAAGAACAACGGCAGATAAATGCAAAAACATGAAATTATGGGTCGGTCTTATGAGAAGGATAGGCTGGCGCCCAAGCAAGAGAGGTAGAAGCTCCTTTCTCTAGACTTTGACGGTTCACTGGTTTGGGTACGCAGGACAGCGAATCCAACAAAGCCAAATGTGCTTTCAAATCAAAGTGTCAAGGAAGCGGGAAGGCTAGCTAGACGGCTACGATTATGAGAGGAAGTGTGCTTAAATGCGAGGTTTACTAATACGAAATCGACGTTCTCGAGGCCAATCAGGTGATCGTTGAAATGCCAAGAACGAGGCTTTTGGCTGGCTATAGAAAGATGGCCTTCCATTCAATGTTTCGAGTGAGGCCTTCATGATCTGATCAACAATTCCATTTGGTTTTGTTCCTCGGATCAGATAATCCAACCTTGAAGGGAAGCGCCCCTCTTCCCTTCCATGGTTGTGAGCTGCTGGCTCATGCAAGACTTGAATCCAATGAAGAAAATGCGGGTTCTAGAGGCCCAGATAAGGCATGTGATTCAGGCTCGTAAGATGGTGTAACCATCAAGCATCGAAGAGAGATCAATCAGTAAAGAACATGGCCTTAAATTGCATCTTGATGACATAGCCCCATGGTGGAAGTTGAGGATGAGAATGTAAAGGACTCGAATCAGCTCAACAAAAGGTTTGGGTAGAAAGCTCGAACAGCACATAAAACAACACATAATGTTCAAATAATGTGCTGCAAGATGTGCTGCTACTCGATCCCACTAGTAGCCCTTTTTCTCCTCCGATCCTAGCCTATCCGCCTCATCTGCGAGGGCCTTCTTCCTCTTTCACCCTTTCCTCTTTCGTTTCGAATTCGTCCTTCCGTTGGATTGAGTGAGACAGAAAGACGTGATCTTGCAATGGAGGAATGTCGATTATCAGGTCATTTTCCTTTATCATTTGACAAGATCTTTCATCACCCCCTCTTATCATCATAATGACATGCCAAAAAACGTAGAAAAATGGGCAAATCAACTAAAGACCTCTAAACATAGGAAGCTTGCCTTCACGCCTACACCCTTAGCCAAGTCATCATTCCTCAGACAGTCAATCGCTTCTCTCTCGATCATCATCTGCCAATCGCTTAGTCACCAACAGCTTCTTATGAAATGAACAAGAAGTTCATGCGGGCAAGGGTGCTCGTAGATCAGTTGACTACATGTCTATAGTGAGAAATCAATGTGAGATTACTTCAGATCAAATCATCCATTGGCACACCAAAAGGTCTCTTTCAAGGCCTAAAACATGCATTGTAGCAAACATAAGAAGACGCGCCTGCAAGCCTAGCCCATGAATTCCTCTCTTGAGGCAATCCCAAGCAGTTCATCCGACGCTTCTTCATATGAATATGAGTCTTGTGTGACTTCCTTCTCCAGTTGATCCACTTGAGTACACCGACCCGCCTTCGAACATGTTCATCTCGGGATGGGCTCAATCGAAAGATCTATGAAATGGCGTCTATACTGCGAAAATGGAGTTGGGGGCAGAGAGGGTCTCCCCCCTTATTGGCAGCAAAAACGTCGATTTCAGAGCCTATAACAGGTAAAGAACGAACATAAACAGCAGACGCGCATGCAAGCATCCTTGATGGAGGAGACCGACCTGCCTCTATTGATCCATAACTCCTGTAGGCGAGGGAGGAACTGGGACCAGTAACTCTATTGTTGAAGGAATGCCCGATCCAGATAACTGGGACGGTGTCGTGTCCTCACGAATGCCAAACTTCGGAGCTAAGCTCAGCTTGGAGCAGGATTTCACACTCGACGAAAGAGAAAGATAAAAACAAATTATTCAACTACCAGCGCATTAAGGAAGATCATGGGGAGTCATAAAGGGAAGTAGTTATATCTCCTAGCTTGGGGGAAAGCCCCATTCGCCTAGCTACGACCGCGTAGTAAGATAATCCATTCTTTCCTTGCTTGCTCTAACCTTACTTCCTCTAACCCTACAGGAGAAAGAGAAAAGTAAAAAGCAGCGAAGCTTCGAGTCCTTATTACACTAAAAGCACAGTAAGAAATTCAAACCTAAAGGAGAGAATGAAGAGGAACAACCAAGACGTTACGCTAGCCTTCTCACTCTTTATCCTCAAAGAGCGGCAGCGGAAACCGATATATATATATCCGCTGCGCTTATCCGATGTGGAAAAGAGAATTGCAAGATTATTTGCTCTCTCTCCTACGCTCTTCGATAGCTGCCTAGCTTCCTGGAACTACAAGACGAGAAGCCGTTACGCTCGTCCCTACGGATGCCTTGTTTCACATAAACAACAGGGGAAAGGCCGCATCGGAGATTCGGTTGTAAGATGCACTTTAAGATAGATTGGATTGCTTGTCAACTACATAATAACTTAGCCCGCGGTACCTCACATCTATGTGCTTCGTGCGGGAATGGTAAGTAGCATTCTTGCTCAAGTCCATAGCACTCTGACTATCACAGAACACTACATACTCATCTTGCCTTACACCCAGCTCTAGGAGAAATCTCTTCATCCATAGCATTTCCTTAGCGGCCTCTGTAGCTGCAATGGCCTCTGCCTTCCTTCCACCCCCACTCTGGCCAGGGAGAGGAAGAGAGGGATGAGTCTTCTCATCGAGTCTCCCAACAATGGACTCACTATCTCAATCAAGCTCTTTTATTGCATTCGAAGTATTAGTCCTCTTATCTGTTAACAGGCTGGCGTTATTTTCATCGATCAGTCGGCGCCGGCATCTCAATGGCTGGGGACTACCTTACTCGTAATAGCCACTATGGCCTGCTTTCTTACTGCCAGCGTTATCCCGTCTTTTTTCGTTTCAGTTATTCTCTGGATGTACTCGTCCGCCTTCTCGAGTCTCTAGACTTGCTTCCTAAAGCTCTGTGGCTGCCTGCCTGTGATCAACTTCTTTACTTTTCGTTTTTTGAGCCTTTTCCTTTGCTGTTAGCTGTAGCATACTGTCTTAGTCGGCTAGCTTGACTTTATCTTATCATATTCTGGTGGTGTAGCGTTTTTTTTTCTCCAGACCACCACCGACAGCCTTAGCTTGTGTGACTTCCGCTCCAGAAATGAGAGTCAAGCTGTGAACAACGAAGAATAAAAATACACATTGGGACGTCGGGGTCTAACCTCGTTTTCCCCTGTCGTCCAATTCCTTCCTTTGGCTGGAAGCCTTCACTGGGGTCGGCCCACCTACATACAACCGGATTGCCGATAGAACTTCGTAGATCTTGCCTACCGGTCGGTCATACAAGTGTGATTAATATAGAGAAGTGGTTTCCTTTGAATTTGACAAGGGTTCGGCCACAGCTGCTCTAGCCGTGTTGCATAAGAAGGAAAGACTGAACAACTTACTTACGGAGGGACAACTCAAAGTTTCCTGACGGTATACCCGTCTCCTACTATTCAACATTTTGGCTTAGGCTTTCTCTGGCTTTTCTACTCGTCTGGCATTCTGTTCTCCTTTGTCTTATTTTTTTATTCAATCTTTCTTTGTTGTTATTACTTGAGTTGACTTAGAGTGTTGAAAATCTACTTTGTTATTAGCTTAGGTTGGGTTGAATTTCCAGTCTTCGGGCCTCAACACCGGAGTTCATCCTGAGGCCGAGGTACGTAGTGACGTCTCTTGCTGGGCCTTTTGATAAGGAATGGTCGGTTTCTTAGTCTTAATCCAGCGACTGGCCTTGCTCCGAGCGATATCCGAAGTATGGTTCGCTTAGCCAATTTAGCAGGATCTTATTCGACAACCTCACCCATAGCTTGAAGTTGATTTCGCTTTCTCCTTTTGGCTTTTGGACGGCCAACGAAAGCTGTCAGTTGTGGACCTTGACTTGGAAGACTAAGTAAGGGCAATACAAGGCAGAGTACCGACATTCCCTCCTAGCTTCGGATGCCAGTTCAGAGCTTTTGAGAGAAGGTTTCCCGGTTGCATTGGTTAGTAGATCCCCATCAGTAGGAGGTGTTGATTCATCCTGCCTCTCTCCAGTAGCTGACTGGTTTGGGTCTAAGCAGAGAAAGAAAGATTTACAGTTCTGTGCCAAAAGAGATAGATGAACTACAGAGACTAAGCTGCCTCCTCACCACGAGGATTTTTTCCATCTTTCATACTGACACCCGGATACGAAATTTACTGAACTACTTGAGCCTGCACCGATGTTCGTTCATCACAGTGATCATCAGAAAAGGAAAGGTTTGGGAGCTTACGCTTCCTCTGCTCGTCATTGATCGAATGAACTAAAGGCCAGTCATTGTCCCACCCGATCTTGTTTGTTTATAAGTATAAAATATGGATTCTTTCATCCCCAGTCCTCTCGTCCCGGAAGGAACAAGCAAGAGACAACGCTAACTGGACGAGGAATTGAGCCGGGCTATATGTATGGAGTGGAGGGGGGGAAACCTCCATTCCAAAGACGTGGCCCACGCGCCTCATCAGCGCAAAAAGGAGCCGCTAGTAATAACGTCTGATTGATTCCTTTTTCCGCAATCCCACTCTGTTGTTGTCGGTACAAAACCGAAAGGTATATCCTAAGATGTATCACCTCTTCCTTTTGAGAGTGATATAAAGAGTCACAATCAAGGAGATATTTGTGTTATGATTCCCACATTCCAAATATTTAGTGACAAGAAATCGTGTGTGCGTCTTTCATGGCAAGAGAAGCTCGATCGTGCTCGTGCTAGAACGGATAGTGGAACTTCTAGTTTATGTGGTTTTGGGGTATTGAATTGGATTGCAAAAGAAAGCTGGACTCCTCTTAAGATTGATAGTAAGAGATTGCCGAACCAAAGTATTCCGCTTTTTTCACACCTTTTATGATGCATAGTATTTCCCATCTAAGGCAACCTTTATTCAATCTCCGGATCGTATTATAGGGTTACAAGATCCTCTTAAAGGGTCCTCTCGAATTCCATCCTTTTCTCTACTCGATGCGATCAACTACTCCTATATCACCGACATCAGGTTTGTACTCTTTTTATGCCTAATCTTGGGATTTGGTGGAGCCTTGTACCCCATATACTTCTTTTTAATAATTAGATCTGTTGTTCGGTAAATCATCTGAATCTCCTACGTCCTCAGCCTTGCCCACCACATTCAAATGTGCAGTTGGGACTGCCTATGCCTTGCCTATTTTGTGAAAACGGCGTTCCCAATCTTATTAGCAACCTTAAAGACTTTCACCCTAATATACCATCCTAACATTTCGATCCTTTAGAGATCAGGTCCCATCAAGGAGCGGTATCCATGTCGATAATGATCGGGGCAATCTTCTTGAGTCTGGCACTGCCCTTGTATAATACACCATTTCTATTGGTTAACGAGTACGATGTTCCTCTTCCTTGATTTAGTAATCTTTTTCGAATAGAGGGTTTGCTTTCTGTTGTCTTGATTGAGGTTGTTTGGAGTGCAGATGGAAGTGTTGTCGAGGTCCGAGTGTAGTCTAGTCAATCTTGTTGGCTATACGAGCGAGAGATTCCCCGGGAAGTCTTTCAAAAAAGGAATGAGCGCTCTGCCCTAGCGAAGACGCACGGGAGAGATTCACCAAACTAGGGGCATATCCCGGATGACAGCTCGACCGATTAAAGCCATCGATGAGCTAAACAGAGGATCCCTACTTGATACGAAACAGAACAGGAACTTCACTCATACTTAAATACTTCAATCGATGAACTCCTTGCTTCATCGATGCTCGAGGAAGCAAGAGCGGGATGAGTGCCAACTACAACTACTAATGCTAATGGAAGCCCCTTTCTTGCTCTGCAACTCTCGAACTAGAGGAAGGAAAGCGCTATACCCACCCACGGAAGAAGCGAGGACGGGAATCTTGTACTAATTAAGCGGGAAGACCGATCTATTTCATTAAAGGAAGAAGGGGATTCGCAGGCAGGAAAAGATCAATAAACAGAAGGCCAAAGAGCAA
>Ga0115851_100441_pt1 | contig 18326 bp, 16 predicted proteins | sample InSIn2gowninarea_FD_83865 | JGI IMG/M metagenome (GOLD analysis project Ga0115851, IMG submission 83865)
GCTGGTGTCGAGGATTCGTCGACTTGTGAGATGCGGCGCTGCTCTTGTCTTGTTGATACCAATGGCGCGGGGGAAGCAGCAGGCAGGCGCGTCTCGCTCGTGCTTTCCGGATTCTGCCTGGAGCCTGTGGTCAAAGAATTTCTGCACACTCAACAATCTTGGACAAAAGCTTTTAGGAAAAGTTCAACGCTCTCTCGTATAGATGATGGATCAAGACTCCGAGTTATATCTTGACTGCACAGAATTGGCAAATGGTCCCTGAAGTTTGACCGGTCGCCTGCTTCTCGCTCTGATTGGCTACTGCACCACCCCCACTTTTGCCGTAAGCGCCAGCCTTGCTGTGCCCCTCTCGCCCTTGGTTGCCTTCCTCGTGCTATCTGTTCGCAACCTTCAACCTGTCAGTCTTATCACACTATCTGCTATGGTTTGACACTTTCAAATCTTCTAGTCATTTGTGGCCTGTATCTGTGTCGTTGCACAGAGATATGTTGTCCTCAGCTCTCGCTTGCGTCTTCTAAGCCAGAAGGAGCGACTTTGTCAGCCTGACTGTGTTGTTTGCAACCCCGACTCGTCGGACTCGAGTCCAAGCCTCACTCACCTCGTAACGGCTTTTTATTTATTTTTGTCTCGTCGAGGATCCACAGACCTCTGAGACATACACACGAACCTCTGTTCGGCACTCGTGCAAGCTTATATCTGAAACATTTCTTCTTGTTCTAGTCTTGCTTGTGTCCACTCTTTATATTCTTCTATACCACATTCCCTGTTCCGTGCCCTTCTACAAACCAATTCCTTCCAAAATAGAACACCTCATCAGTAAACATGACAAGTCTCCACATGCCATGTGAGCATCGAAAAAACAAAAACGCCCCAATATGCATCTGCTATCACAAGCAGAACGAGAAAAATGCTACAGAGAAGCGGCCATATAAAAAAAAGCCCAACGTGAATATGCGAAAAAGAAAAACCAAGGCCAAGCACCCCTAAGGCCAAGCACCCCTAAGGCCAAGCACCCCTTCTCACAGTACCCCTGCTAAGTGGTCTTCTTGAGCCTCCAATGTCAATCTTGGCCATCTCCTTACTCAAGGCCGAAGCTCCGTAGCCATGTTGCTCGTACACCACACCCTGTTGTTGGACCATCTGGTTCTCGTAACCAAATTGGTCTCCTCCACTAGGGGCAGTGTACTTGCCAAACATGTCGCCGTAATGCGCCCCTTGGCCTGCCTGTGAAGGGGTCGAATATGCAGAGTGATGGCCTTCGTAGACACCGGGGCGCCCGTCTGTGAAATTCGAACTGTAACCCGCATGTCCAGCATAGGGGTTAGGAATGTCAATCTCAGAGAGTGGGCCAGGTGAGCCCGTCATATGGCTATGGTGAGAGGCTGACGACATGGGGCGCTTCGGCGGTGAACCTCTCGTGCGAACATTGACGACTACATCCCGACCATAAGGTGTTCTACTACCGGCTGCCCCACGTGGACCTGCTAAGCCATTTGGATGTACCTGTCCATTCGAGCCATAAATTTTGGTCGGGGTCTTCTTCTCCGGCTCAGGTGCCCAGCTGTGTACAGGTAAATGGTCGCTAGGGTCGATCACTCTGCCGTCGAAGCCGACAATTTTGGCATTGGGATCTGGTAGAGGACGTGCACCCTCCTCATCATCGCCACCAGGTGAGTTTTGAATATGATAAGGCGAGTGTGGGTTTGAGCCAGAGGCAAAGGGCGAGTTAGAGGAAGCATTTGGGTTGAGAGAGTCGAAGTCGTCGGGAGAAAAGAAATTACCGTTTGACGTTGAAGGGCGTGGAACATCCTTGCGAGTTGGCGAGGGAGAAGCGCTGCTGTTGGCGAAAGTACGGACAGGATGGCGGATGGCATCAATGTTGTTGCGCGGTGGCAGAGGGGAGACATTGCGCGAAGGAAGTGGAGAAACATTACGGGAAGGAGGGCGTGCCATGATTGGGCTTGGCTCGTTGCTGTATCGTCTGTGATATCCATAATCCTCGGTGTATGCTGAAGGTGACGGGCTCATGGATCGACGAATCTGGTTGGCCAAGGGGTGTGCTCGTGGTGGAGTCATGGCGTATGCGTCAGGTACGCTTTGGCGACTAGCCGCGCGCGAGTGACTGCGATAATGCGATGAAGCCGCGACCGAAGAGGGAGCTGGTGGAGGGAATCCAGAGTAAGAAGCCCTGAAGTTGGGTGAGGAGCTGTAGTATGAAGCCGGTGCTGGAGGAGGCGCATAATCATCTACAGACATGCTTCTCGGTGGCGGTCCTCGCGATGTCGAACGAGCGTTCCTTGTGTGTGATGGACTCCGGAAAGCACGAGCGAGACGCGCCTGCCTGCTGCTTCCCCCGCGCCATTGGTATCAACAAGACAAGAGCAGCGCCGCATCTCACAAGTCGACGAATCCTCGACACCAGCCTCAGCAATCCTTATCCTCGCAAACATGACCGACGTCGGCGGACGCAGAAGCTTCAAGGTCTTTGGCCAGGAATTCATTGTCGATGCGCGGTACAATGTCACAAAGGAGTTGGGTCAGGGCGCCTACGGTATCGTGTGGTGTGTATCCCTCAGCAACAACAAGCTGTCAGAAGCTCAACTGACCAACTCGAATCCAGCGCAGCACAAGCAGGCCACGATCCGAAAGAGCAGGTAGCCGTCAAGAAAATCACAAATGTCTTCAGCAAGCAGATCCTGGCCAAGCGCGCCCTCCGTGAGATCAAGCTACTGCAACACTTCAGAGGCCACCGCAATGTCAGTCTTCCCGCCCCACCTACTCCTTTCTGTTCAGCACGAGCTGACCCATGACCAGATCACATGTCTCTTCGACATGGACATCCCCGGCGGCCCCGGCAGCTACAACGAGGTCTACCTCTACGAAGAACTGATGGAATGTGATTTGGCCGCCATCATCCGCAGTGGCCAGCCCTTGACCGACGCCCACTTCCAGTCCTTCATCTACCAGATTCTCTGCGGTCTCAAATACATCCACTCGGCAAACGTCTTGCACCGCGACCTCAAGCCCGGCAACCTGCTCGTCAATGCCGACTGCGAGTTGAAGATTTGCGACTTTGGTCTCGCCCGTGGCTTCAGCAACGAGCCCGACAATGTTGCTGCTGGCTTCCAGACCGAGTACGTTGCTACAAGATGGTACAGAGCTCCTGAGATTATGCTCAGTTTCGCGGAGTACACAAAAGCCAGTATGTCGTGCGCCTTGCACAACCACTATCTTTGTCATGCTGACCACCCCTCCTAGTTGACGTCTGGTCTGTTGGATGTATTCTTGCCGAACTTCTTGGGGGTAAGCCCTTCCTGAAGGGCAAGGATTATGTCGACCAGCTCAACCAGATCCTACACGTCCTCGGCACTCCCGATGAGAGTACCCTCCAGCTCATTGGCTCCCCTCGCGCCCGCGAGTATGTCCGCGGGTTGCCTTACATGCCACGCATTCCCTACCAGCAATTCTTCCCCCGTGCCAATCCTGACGCCCTTGACCTACTGGAAAAGATGCTTGCTTTCGTCCCTGCCAAGCGCATTACCACCGAAGAAGCTCTCGAACACCCATACCTCGCTATCTGGCACGATCCCAGCGATGAGCCCGCTTGTCCTACAAAATTCGATTTCCGCTTCGAGGTTGTCAAGGAGATTCCTGAGCTTAGAACAATCATTTTCGATGAAGTCAGACGCTTCAGAAGTGAAGTGCGCGCTCCTCTTCACCAGCAGCAACAACAGCAACAGCAGCAACACTATGGCGACTACCAACAACAAGCTGGCCAAGTACCCATGCCCGATCAATGGCCTCGTCAAGCTGAGGACCCACGTCCGCAGGCTCTTGGCGAGAGCACAACTGAAGGCCTAGAGAGGGAGTTGGAGTACGGTCTCGACGCTCAATACGGCCAGCAGCAGATGCGATAAGCGCATGAAGACGTTCTCCCCGGCAGACTTATTTTTTCACTTTCCTATCAATTTTCCTTGCGCGCTGGCAGCGCAGTCTTCTCTAATATCATCACAGCCTCATCATCTCTAAGCACATCATGTTTCTTCTACCTCTTTTTTAACATCTAGCGCGAGACACGAGCCAAAGTAGACGCAGCTAAGGGGATGTACATCTGCTTTTTTCTGATCTAGTTGCCTGAAGAACATCGAGGCTTAATGAAGACCAATTCACGTTCATCCTATCCGATACTGATTTTTTTGCCTACAATCATGATCTGTTGACCGCATTGGGAGTTTAGAGAATATCAACGTAGGAATTTTGTGTGAAGCCTACTCGTTAGGCATACGTATATGAAAGGGCGTGATTGGAGAAGTATAAGACTTCATGAAAGGCTCCATCCTGTAACCAAACCTCCAAGCGCCTTTGACAACCCAAAGCCTTCGTCAAAGGCTCGAACTAGAACTCAAATCACTGTCGGAAGCTCTACCCAATAATCCAATTTCTCGGGCACTACTACCCGCACTTCCAACTCTCAGAATGTCCTTCTTACTCAAAACCACCCTCGCACACCAAGAACACCAACTCCGATCCACACCTTCCTGCTCTCTTTCCAGATACTTGCCTCCTTCCCTCTCATCCTCAAACTCTTGCACCACATCCCCTACCAATAACCTCCTCTTAACCTTTTTCTTGACTACACCCCCTATACCCTCGATTTCTTGCAAAAAGTAGCCGCCGGTTCGTGTTTCTGCGGCATCGCATTCTATCTCTTTGAAGATTGTGCGAGCGGAGAGGCAGTGGGCTTCGCGGCCGCATTGGACGCCTTCAATGCCGGTGCCTAGACCTGTGCCGATGCCATGCAGATGAGTACTGTAGCGGGAACGCCATGTCCAGGCGCGCATGTAGGAGGTATCGAGGGTGCGGAGAGTGGTAGAGCAGGGTGTGCAGATCCAGACCTGAGAGTGGCAGGAGCAGGGGCTGCGGTATAGGGGTGGGTTATGTGTTAGGAAGTCGTCAGAGTTGTCGTTGTGGTGTTCAGTATCAGCTTCTGGGTTTGTGGTTCTTGTGTGTAGGTATAAAGGCGCTCTGATGCATGCGCGGCAGAGTCGTCGGTGGCGAGATTTGAGTGCTGTGCTTGAGGGAGCTTTCATGGTGCAGTTCTGCCAATATCATTAGTACGGTACGCTCTGTTGGCCCTCTTCTTTACAGCGTGCCTACCCGGCAAACCACAGTCCCACATCGTCGACACTCTCCAACCATATCTCTAGCACACGTGCCCACTCTCCCACTGGTCAACCTAGGAATCCTGATTCCATCTGGTCCATGTGTGTTCCACAGCTCATCTGCCTCTTCCCTCAATACACTCTCTGACTTCCATGCTGGGTTTGGTGTATCGGATACACATCGCAGGGTTTGAGGAATCAGTTGTCTGCGGTGTTGAAGCAGATTGGCGCGGAACTGGCGACACGTGCGGGATAAATCGTGTAAAGAGTTTAGATCCAAGTGTCTCGCTATCTCAGAGATAATACTAAGACCCGAGCTATCGTCAGTACAAGACTGTTTCTATAACATCGAATGGACAGAGGGAACTAACGGATAGTTACCCAATACAGCAGACAACGCATTCAGATTGGGATGTTCTCGATCATCTTCCTCTTCTTCCTCGTCGTTTTGTTTCTCCGAGGTATCTTGCAGTGACCTTGCAGCATGAGCATTGATCAAGTCGCGCATATCAAATGGCGTGTTATGTCCATGCTGCTGGAGCTCGACCTCATCCGGGTCGTCCAAGTCGACAAAGACAACCATCAATCATGTGTCGTCTCGTCGAGCGTCTCATAGAAGACACTCTTCCCAGACTTTCTGTTCCGGTGATGATAGGGACGTATAGAGACTTCCACCCCTTGCTAAGGATGTGTGTTGTTTGTAATGATCAACGGAAGAAGGTTGCACCTCTGTGTTTGCCCCTCCGTCATCCATCGGGAAGGTGGGGTAGAAGCGGTTTCGGATCTTTCGGATCTAATTATGCGATCGTTCCTTCCGCTGGATACAAACAAGCATCACTGTATGCATAACGACTATCTGCTGTACAGTAGAGAAGTGTTCATCTCATGACAAGAAATATCGGGTGCTGTGCGTATCTACTTCACTGCCGATCAGAACTTCAGAGGGTTTCTATACTAAATGGATGCTCAATCGAAGAAGAAATGTACAGGATATATGAGTCTCGGTACGACTTCTTTGGAGATATCGTGGTAGGTGTGAAAAATGGCTCTGTATTGATCATGTTCATAAGTCGTGATTGTGTTCATATAGCAAACAGCTTCAGATATTTGTTCAAGCCAATGTCAGGGTAGTCCCTCAAACAAGTCCAACTTGGTAGCAAGACGTCAAATGTTGGTCCATCTTTGTTCGTTTGACCATCTAGCCAAGTGTTGCAAATTTATGTTACCAGTCGAATGGCTTCGAAAAGTGTTGGTCCTCACCATCGAAAACGGTGTCTGTAGAAATCCGCCTTCTGAGGAAGATAGGTATTCTGCGGCTGGCATTTGTTCCTGACTTTGGTCCAGGGACATTGTTGTTGGGTGGGGTTCACCTTCGAAAACTGAACTAAAGCTTTGAGATGACAGGTCCAGCAGTCCAAGTGGATATGAAGCGTTATGATCATGTTCGGTACTGACTGGAGGCGTAGGATGAAAGTATGCGTTTGATGATAATGAGTCGATTCCAGTAATAGTGCCACTATAGCGAGGCTCTACATGCTGACCAGAGAGTAGAGGGAATGACTGGGACTGGACCAGGTTCGGTAACGAAGTGTAGTCGCCGAGTGATATAGCATGGCGCAACATAGGCTGATGTACTTGAGCTGCGTGACCATTTTCAGCTTGAGGGTTCAGTATTGTCGCTGAGTCTGTACCGGGTACGTATCCGTCAAAGGTGTAGTAGGTAGAATACTCTGGGATTGGGTTTGGATAATCAGACAGGAAGCTCGATGTGAGGTCATTCTGGGTACTCTGCATGACGGCTGGCGAGCTCCTTTCTGACCTTGCCATCGGTCGATGTGAGTGTCCTCCACTGTATGCGTTGTGCAAATTGTTCCAACCAGGCACTTGAAGATATTGAGATCGTGGAGAGAGGCTTGTGAGGTTGAAGGTATCTTCTGGACTTGAGGCATCGTGCGCGGATGTTGGACTGCTTGAGGGAATGCCATCGTCAGAAGGTGTGGCTGGCGCATTCGGAGTTGAGCGTCCATCGGCCGCATGAGACTGATGAGAGAGCTCGGGACGGGATGGACAGCGGAAAAGGTATGGCTCAGGAAGCTCGAAAGGGAAGCCCCAACTGCAGACACCAGTAAGCACAGCTCAAAACAAAACTCGTTGACAACGAACATACTCATGACGTTTGTGCCGCTCAAGCAGAGCAGGGTTGTGGAAAGTGCATGTACAGCCAGGGGCAATACAGGGATATGCACCTCTCTTGTGCTTGCCTTGATGCCGCCTGGTTGAGCCATCAGTATGCTGAGAAGGTTTTAAATAGCAAACACGGACTACCTCAAGTGTTCTAGACGAGTGTAAACCTAATCGAGTAAGCGGCGATTCTTGACCAAAAGAAAGCGTTGCTAGAGTCACCTTTCCACAGAATATACATCCGTGATGTGGTTTGCCTCTTGTTCCCTTTCTGACTCTCCCTGTGGATGTCAGACCAGACAGTGTGGCTATCTGCCTGTGACGAGAACGGCCTCTATGCTCAGTAATGGCTTCGAAGGACATCGCTCAAGAGGATTACCGCTCAACGATGACCTTTGTCTTGATATCAAAATGCCTGGCGATCAATTCAAACAGAGAGAACGGCTTAGGTCTGCTGGTAGGAAACAAAAGTGGGATCAAGAGAAGTGGCAATCCTCCTGAATAACAAACCGATTTATGAAGTGTCCACGACGAGTTACGTCGAGCCTGACAAGAGGCCAGACGCTGCTCCTGGAGAACAACATGCGTCGCCGGCAGAGCAGAAGATCTGCAGAGTAACCATTTTCTTGTTCTCGAAGCTCCAGCGTCAATCACGATATATCTCCCGGATCTCGGCAACTCTGAGTAGGAGCCATGACTTCAGTTCGTGCCTCGTCGAGCAGAGCACATCCCTGCATGCCTGAGGATCAGCGAATCAGGTCGAATGGATGCAGGCATCGCTCCAAGAGAAAAGAAAGTAATGGCAGTCATGTGAAGAGGTCCAGGTCGGGATATGGCATACTCGGAAATGCTCCAGGCGCTCTTGCCGCCGACCCAGACACTCGATGCCTTTACAATCTGTGTCCATGTTCCATGCATGTACTTGTGTGTCCTATAGGGGCGGGACTGACAAGGAGAGTGGAGATGGGGACCATTATCCGTTTTAAGAAACTGATGTTGGAATCAGCTATCATTTCCCATCAACTCATTCTCCTACTGTCGCCATGCAGCCTAGCTTAGCCGATCGTGGTCGAAGGATCGAACTGAATATTTCTCCTTCTAGTACGAGGCGATGAGGACTAGCCAACCATCCAAGAACAGAATCGAGTCCTGTTTCTTTGGCAAGTTGGGCGTCACGGAACAGTTGTGCCGGAACAGGGCAGTTCCGGCTGCAGAGACCAAATCCCGAACGCGGGAAGTGCAGCTTCTTCTCGGTTTGATGATCAGCAACTGCCATGCATGTCAACATGGCTTCCACTCTATTGTAAGTTGCCGCATCTAGACAATCTGCAGACTCGGCAATCAGTGCATGTTAGCTTAGAGTCAGATATATTCGCACCTATAACATTGGATCTGCACATGCGAGTTGTTTGCCGACCATTTCTCTCATTCGGCAACGAGGGAGCAGACTTGCTGCTAGCGTTTGCCATCAGATGCTGGTCTAGAGCACCGAGCGCAACGCCAATGGCACCAGGATACCGGATAGCGGATATTGAAGAGCGAATAGCGAACAGCGGATTTGGGTAGCAACATTGGGTAGCAACACTGGGTTGCACGGCTTTGCATTATGAAGCTACGAAAGGAAGAAGGCAAAAGCTCTTCGAGTGTCGGAAGGTAAAAGATAAACCGGACCAACCTTCCGTGCTCCATGACCATAACCCCAAAGTTGAACCGATGTATATCATATTTGATCCATTTTTTCTTGTACCGTCATGAATTCCTGTTCGTCATTATGGAACGCCCGCTCGTGATTGAACCAACAAAAATGGACCAGGCGATGCAGAAGATGTCATTGCATGCCCATGAAATGCTCTCTTTCCCAAACGCGAAGCTTTGAGCTTGTGGTGCAGGTGTCCTATATCGGACAGCACAGAAGGGTAAAAAGCAAGCAGAATCGTTCTGTGTCTGATTCGTTTACTTCTTCTTGGGGCCGAACATGGGGGCGCCAATGTTGGAGCCAGTAAGGCGGACGTTGGCGGCCTTCTGGATCTTCTGGACGAAGTCCATGCCTGGCCAGTCGGCACCGGGACGCTCGAGAGCGGCGACGTAGGCGACATCGACGGAAGCCTTTGAGGCAAGGTCCTTCTGAGTCATGGTGGCACCCTTGGGGTTCTTGAGCTGCTGGCGGGCCTGCTGGAGGGCCTTGGCGACCTCATCGGGGACCTTCTTGGTTGCGACAATGTCCTCGCTGCGGTCGACCTTTGTCAAGTGCTGACCTTCGATGCCCTTGCTAGCTGCCTGTGTCGCGTGTTAGCTGGGTTGGACAAGGAGAGTGAAGGAACTCGACGTACGTTGGCAGTAGCGAACTTCTTCTCAGTAGCGACGATACCACCGCTGCGCTGAGCAGCGTTCAAGGCGCTCTTTCCCTTGATGACGGTCTCGCGAGGGCCAGCAGCGCCGCCACGGGCTTTGCTGCCAATCTTGGTAACTTGATCCCAGTCAGACATGGTGGATATGGGATGTGTGTTGTGAGTGGTTGAAGGTTGTGTGAAAGAGGTGTGTGGTGGTAAGAGCGTGTGGGTGGTTGATTGAAGCGGACTGGATTGTATGAGGCAAAGAAGAGATGTCCGAGCAGTTGTGCGATGTTAACTCTCTGATGTTTCTCGGCGGCGATATGACATCGATCTGGTCCCTCAAAGGCCCGTGCGAGCCACCACATTGCACCTTTCGATTGGTTTCCACAAGTGACCATCTTCGCCGGCTTCTTAATACTGACACCGACATTGTAGCTCACAACATCTTTCATAATTCGTTTTGCGTCACTGTGTGAACCAAAAGTGCAGCCTCCCGTGTGCGAAAAACAGCCACAATGTAGCTATAGAAATGCACAATACTTTTAGAAAGAATGTGGTTTCCATAGAGAGAACCCCGTTGAAGGCTATCTCAGTGGCCAAGCTCATTTTCCAGTTGTAACTGTGCATTTCGATAGCTTATAACACCTTATATCTCGGGGTGGAGAAGGCGTCAATTGCAAGATTGTGACTGTTTTTAGCACACGGGGAGGAGGTACACTACACAAAGTTTGCTTACACCTCAATAACAGAAACAAAGGAACATCGTTGATAGTCTTGATACGAGCTGAAATCAGCACTTAGGCAACGAAACGTCGTTCATTCCTCGCAGCAATCCCTCTCGAAATCCCAAAAGCAAGACCTGATGTTTTGACTGTAGCTTCGACAGTGTGGTTCAGAACATCACCCACCCCTCTAAGAATAGTACCAGTCGCGTTTTGCAGCACATGGCCTGTTTCCTCCACAACGCCGTCAACAGTTCTGATGAGACCTTCCAGAGGATCAACGACAAGACCCTCGATAAGACAGTCTGCCCATTTGAGTGCAGCTCCAACAGGAAGACCAATGGAAGCTGGACGATCGGATGCTAGGATATCGAATCCCTTGGTCCCTGATGGGTTGTAGTTCGGGTAGCCCACGGCAGGGAAGCCATTGACCACACCAATAAGCCCATCGTCTACAGCACTCGAAGATTCAGTGAGACTGGGCATGCTCGATGAGCAGTTATAGGATTCAGTGCTGTTGGTCGAGTCAGAAGTCGAGCTGGAGTATGATGATGACCACGCTGAACATGAAGCTGAGGCAGAACTCAACGTCTGAGTTTGATCAACCTGCACAGCACGCTTAGCGTTGGCTGCAGGAGCTGTGGTACACTGAGTCTGATTAAGAGGCAAATAGGGAACACTGCCCTGCTCATTCGACTTCTTGATCAAGTCTGCGGCTTTCTCAGCCACAGCGTAAATGACAGCCTCAAGGTGAGCAGCAGGAATGATTGGGAAAATGCTGGCGTCCACCACACGGATGTTTTGAGTCCCATAGACAAGCAAGTTAGGGTCAACGACACCACCATCATCTCTGGGCATCATCGCGGCGGTGCATGATGGGTGGAATTCAGTACCCAAAGCGCGGTTCAAGAACTCCTGTAGCTGTGCATCACTAGCTGCATGGGGCGGGTCGTTCTGCACTGGCTGGAGAATCTGCAGTTCTGGTTGTTGGAACAACTCATCGTTGAAACGCAATGCATCCATCATGACAGCCATGTCAATGGGGTTGCTGCCATAACGGAAATCAAGTGTGGGATAGTTGAAGGGATCTGTTCCGTTGATGTGCACGTTTCCACGTGTGAGAGGGCGCTGGTTGGAGATCTGAGTGTTGCCAGCGTTGTCCTGCAGGAACTCAATGACTGCGCGTCTGCTATTGTTGAGCGCAGGGATGAGAAGAGCACGTTGACGAGTGTAGCCACGGATGACACTATCGTCTAGCCCTTCAGCCAAATAATCTTCGTCAGAGAACGAAGAGGCGTTTTGAGCAATCTCCTGTGCGCGGTCCGAGATCTGAGGGAGCGAAAAGAAGCCATTGCCATCTGGAGGCCCAAATGTGTAAGGTCCGGTGCGATTCTGGTAGTACACTGACCTTGCCCAATTATTGATAGTTTTGTTTTGCATGATGTTCGGGTAGACGTAGCTTTGGTTGTTGAAGCCTTGTGTCATATGCATAAGCATGTGGTCCTGTAAGTTGTTTCCCACGCCGGGCAAGTTTATGCGATTTTGGACTCCAGCTTTCGCAAGGACGTTCTTGTCACCGATACCAGACAGTTCCAAGAGCTGAGGAGTACGAATAGCGCCGGCAGCAAGAATAACTTCACGAGCGGCTACAGCCGTCCATACCCTCCCATCACGTCCAGCTGAAACCTCGACTCCCACAGCTCGGGCAGCATTTTCTTCAGAAGCAGCGCAGCCGCCATCGAACAAAATTCGGCGAACGTGTTGACCAGTGGAGACGTAGAAATTCTCACGACCTGCGACAGGATCCCACCGGGCTCGACGTGCGTCTGCACGAGACTGATTCAGCTGAGAAATGCCTTGAGGTAGGTACATAGCTCCCTTTTCGGTGGGTGCAGCAGGGTCAGGTTGTGTCGGTACCCCCATGCGATTCAGTGCAGCAAAGAACTGTTGGCTGGCCGGATATTGGAAGGTAGGGAAGGAAACATTCTGAGGACCGACCTCGCCATGCTGAGAAGCATCATAGCCCTGACCATAGGTTGTTGCGACCTGGCTCGAAGGCTGCTGGTTGAAGGTTTCACTCTGTTGATTGTCAGAAGCTGAAGTTCGATGAGGGCAATGTTGCACTTACTCTCTGGAAGAACTCTAGAAGCGAGTTATAGTCCCAGCCGTCGTTTCCAAGCTGGCTCCAAGTATCGTAATCTTCTCGGTCACCACGGTTCCAAAGCATAGCATTGATCAGGGTGCCACCACCCAAGCCTTTGCCCTGTGGTATCGTTCTGCTGCCACCATCGAGATGGGTTTGTGCAACAGTTTGGTCACACCTAGCCTTTTGTCAGTGATGTGTCTAGCCGTATGCATATACACCATGTCTCGTACCAATTGAATCCACCACATTTTCCGTTAACAGATCCGGCCGCGCCCTGGTAGTACGGAATCATGATGCTCTCAGGATAGTTATCGGCTTCTCCAGACTCCAGTAGCAAGACCTGGACATCGGCATTTTCGCTCAAACGGTTTGCAACTGTGAGGCCTGCTGGACCGCCACCGACCACGATATAGTCGAAAACATTGTTCTCCGGCAATGGAACATTGAGTCCTCCAGCGATGGCTTGACTTGCGAATAGCCCAGTGATCGCCGCCAAGTGGTATCTGGGCATTCTTCAGCACAGACTGTTGTCAATACTTGTTAATGTCGATAATGAGAAACGAGAGATATGATGATGAACGTCAAGGAGAGATGTTTTCAAAGAGAGTGGAATTGTAGCAGAATAAATCAAGGATAGGACAAGAGGCACAAAAGCTCCTGGATTTCAGAAGGTCATATTTGCTTGCCTTTTAAATCTTGAGGCTCGTATGGAGGATTTCTCAGAATACGATTGCTGATCACCAAACACGAGCAGTGACACCATATGGAAGCCTGCCAGTGCCCGTAACAAGACGGCTGAGGACGCGGCTGCGTGTGCATCTGCACGACCCAAGTTTCCAATGGGCGAAGATCATCAGGTACACAGCACCGTACCCACTGTGATATGCTCAAGGCCGGCAAGATGCGTGGAAAGATGGCACACAAACCTATTGCGGATCTTGTTATGTCTAGAGTTGTACCAGGGATCTGTTAACAACATGATTTAACCTGGCATCGATCGTAGTGATATTTTCTCGCAACGAGCCAATGGTGATTAACGATATGGTTCAGTTTCTTCAAACAACATCATGGTCCGGATAGCGCGGTTGTTTGCTCTGTACAAGCTTCAAAACCTGCAGCGAAGTCGAGATTCATAAACGAGGCCATGTGGGATCGTCACTGGGGAAAGCACGCGTCCCTTGTTTCAGCTTGAAATTGAGACAGCGAACTGCTCGGTCAGCCACAGAACATCCTTGAGATCTGCCAACCTTGACGGGTCAATGTCGATGCCTATTTTCTTCAAATTAATTGAGTCTGTTTTCAAAGGAAAATCATCAGATGCCTTGTCGTGAGTCTGCCGCGATGACGCGACCCAAGCCATGCAGCGTCATTGGCGGCCACCAGAGATTCGATCTTGAACATTGAGGACTTTCTCAATGTAAGCCCTAGTATTGAGACTGGATTTCCTATGCGACATGGGAGAATGACAGCTGGATCCGACAAGAACCTCAATGGTGTTGTGTTTTCCAGAAGTGTGTCAAGTTTCAATGATGCGTAAGGCTGTGCAGTCCTGAATCGTATCGGAATGGTTGTTCTGTTGTGCGTCAGGTGTCAGGCCGGTTTTCAGGCCTTTGCCAGTCAACGAGGCAGCCGCATCTGCGTCTCTCTAAAGCTGCTGCAACTCGCTCGGAGGAAAGAGCGTTTGGGACGTGCTGTCCATTATCGAGCAGCGCAGGAGGAACAGTGGTATCAGTCTACAATCAGTGGCGGACGGGTGCACTCGTCGTGATGGTCTGTTCGGCCAATTTGCATGTGCTTTCTGGACTTCGAAGTGGGAGTGGGATGCCATCTTGGAGAGGTAGATGTCGACCCAGGTTCCGCGGTCCGAAACGGTCTTGCATGTGAACTGAATACAAAAACTAGCCGCCTACTCTACAGCATGAGCCAGTGACTAGCTACACGCGCCTCGGATTTTGGAGAACGAGGTGCTTTGCAAGAATATACTCAGAACTCGCCGTTGTATGCTATGATCTTCTTAAAAGACCATGACTTTTGATCTGTCAACAAGGAAGTTGCATGAACGGAGCTCGCAACGATGCCTCGGCTCTCGGCTTCCTTCTTCCCCAAAGCTCCTCCTTTGCTAGTTGATTTCCAACACCAAGACTGAACCGACGCAAGAGCCTTGGTAGAAGCCATAATTACAAAGAGAGTTGCAACGATACATAAGCCGAGTTCGAGACTGTCCTTTGAGCGCAAAGCTGGCAAATCTTCGTCTTTCGTTCTCTCTGTTTGACCCTCTATCTTGAACTCTTTGAACACAAACACCTTGACAATGGCATCAACATACAACTACGAGTACTTTAACGTCACATTTCCTGGAGAATATGTCGCGCAGGTTGAGATCAACAGGCCCCAGAAGATGAATGCCTTCAATGACACGTACGTAAGAACCTCTTTTCTGGCCATCAATTACATGCACGAGTCATTTATCATATCAGCCATCAACACTCAGCTTGCATATGTTCACGGCCGATATAGCCCTGAGACTAACGATAGACTAGCATGTGGAAGAACATGGGGCAGATCTTCGAACGTCTATCTCACGACCAGGATGTCCGCTGCGTGGTCTTGACTGGTGCAGGAGACAAAGCATTCTCATCAGGTCTCGATGTCCAAGCAGCAGCAGAATCAGGATCCTTGTCTGGAAACGACGGACTCGACCCTGCAAGAGTGGCACAACGAATTCGCCACCATATCGATGAATTCCAAGCCAACATCAGTCAGATTGAGAAATGCGAGAAGCGTGAGTTTATCATATACTGTCTAGAACGCTCAAATTCGATTCTGACTGTGGTTGAATAGCCGTGATAGCTGTATTACACGGAGTCTCTTTCGGCCTGGCATTAGACATGACCCTTTGCGCCGATATCCGCATCTGCGCTTCTACCACCAAGTTCGCAGTCAAGGAGGTGGATATTGGACTTGCAGCAGACATTGGCACTCTTTCCCGTCTGCCCAAAGCCAACGTCCCAATGACGTTCATTAAGGATGTTGCTCTGACAGCTAGGCTGTTCACCGCACAGGAGGCTCTGACAGTCGGCATCGTGTCTGCTGTGTACGACACCAAGGCCGAGGCTTTGGCCAAAGCAGTCGAGAAAGCAAAGCTGATCGCCAGCAAGAGTCCAGTAGCTGTCATGGGCACCAAAGAGGTCTTGAACTACTCCAGAGATCACTCGGTGCAAGACGGTGAGTCTCTACATGGTCTATTGCTGTTTCACGTACTGACCACTCGGTCTCTTAGGCCTGAAATACGTATCGGTCTGGAATGCAGCGTATTGTAATACCGCAGATGTGACCGACTCATTGACAGCAGGCATAAAGAAGACGAAGCCCGTGTATGCGGAGCTTTAGGAAACGAGCGCGATAAGGTGGGAGGTAACGCAGGAAGTGAACAGAACTCGCTGTTCAGATGAGTGGATGACATTCGACAGGACGACTTGAAGTATATGTATCATAGTCTGTTTTCCCCAGGTCTTGCAGCACAGGGTATCAAAATAGCGGAACAAAGCACAAACGAACAGTGGTCTATGATAGTCGTCTTAGAGCAGCTGAGCTATTCTCGAGACCATCCTCGAAGCCGATGGCTCTAGCAAGGCTGACAGCTTCCTTGTAACGCTTCTTGGCTTCTGCAATGTCCTTGTTCATTTCAGCAAACTCGCCTAAGAGATGGTTAGCAAATTGTACGGGCAGAGTCTAGGTCGAGGACGAACCAAGGTTGTGTAGTGCAACAGCACAGCCTACATCACACTCTTCGTCTCTAGTTGGTGGCTGGATATCAGCAGCAAGCTCGAGAGCCTTCTGAGCCCATTGTTTGGCATTCTCGACTAGAACAGCTCTTGAAGGAGACTTTGTCTCGGAGTTTTGAGGAGGATTCTGCTGAGCAATCGAGATGGCAAGATTGTTCATCAGGATGACTGAGTGGCAATCTTTCTCGGATTTGAAGTTCAGAGCTTGGAGGAAGAGAGGAGTGGCCAAGTAATGCTTGTTTTGTTCTTCGTAGGTATGAGCAAGGGCCTCCATAGAGGCGCCCATCTCATTGTCGGACATCCACTCTCCCTCTTTCTCCAAGACACCGGGCTCTTGTCTACGTTGCTTCTCCCGAAGCGAAGTTTCCAAAGCCCAAACAAGTCTCTCCTCAGCAGATTTGGCATCTTGGACGTATTGGTTCGAGTACATTTCGCCGAGCTTGATGGACATTGCGACGAGCACCTTCATGATGCGAGTGCGCTTCTCCTTGTGATCTTCTTGCTGACCAAACTTGTCCTCCCAAGCTAGACAGTCATTCCTGAGGATCTCGAGGACCTGAATGGCCTTTGGGTAGTTCTCAATTTTCTCCATCAAGGCCGAGACTTGGATCTTGACGCCAATGATCTCCTCAGAGAAAGGATCCATGCCGATCTCATTGGCAATCTCGAGGGCTTGCTTGTAGTATTTGAGAGCATTCTTGGGGTCGAGATCCTGGTTTGTGTACCAGATGGCTCGTCGCAGCTTCTGGGCGACGGGCTCTGGATACTTGTGGAACGAGGCGATGATGTAGGTTTTGTAGAGGTAGTTGGCGTAGGCGATGCCAGCAGAGCCTGCGAGGATTGCAGCAGCAGCCAAGGAAACCAGGTATGGATGGGCAGCCCAGAGCTCTTTGGCACCGCGAGTGAAGGAGGCCTTGCCGCGAGACTGTTGCCATCCGTGTGAGGTCCTGGCATGAAAAGTAATCTGAGGTCGTGTCCTGGCCTGCGCAAACGACGAGAGGCAGCGTCTGCTACCTGTCCGTAAATTCAAGGTGCCTCGTAGGGCATTCGCTGCTGGTCGTGAGAACATGGCGACTGGGTGTATGCAACAATTCAGAAGCTTCTATCCTCGACCTAAGTAAAAGCGAAAGTGTTTCAGCTTCGGCGAGACGTCATCAACGCGGTCGTGCGCGTCTTCCATTTCCTCCTGACTCGCCCCTCCTCATCTTCCAACCAACTCATTGTCTGAACATCGTGTCGCATCACTATGTGCGGCAGATACGCTTTGTCGCTGCGACCTTCGGCGGTTCGTCGCAGACTGCAAGACGAAAACATGCCCGTCGACGAAGCTCCCGACGACGACGATAATGACACTCGCCAGACTTACAACTTCGCTCCTGGCAATCACGGCCTTGTCTACCGCGCAGACGTCCCCGACTCGGGAGCTGGCACACAACCACGCGATAAAGACACGACTGCCACTGTCGATGGCGCTGCTACCACCGAGACCCGTTACAAGCTGCAATCCATGAAATGGGGCCTCATACCCTTCTGGACCAAGAGACAACCAGATTATGCCAACATGATGCGTACCATCAACTGCAGAGACGACTCTCTCGCCACACAGGGTGGTCTCTGGAACACCATGAAGCAACGCAAGAGATGTATCGTCGTATGCGAAGGCTTCTACGAATGGCTCAAGAAGAACAATGGCAAGGATCGAGTTCCCCACTTTGTAAAGAGAAAGGACGGTCAGCTCATGGCCTTTGCTGCTCTTTGGGACTGCGTTCAGTACGAGGGCCAGCTTGACAAGCTCTACACCTACACCATCATCACAACCGACTCGAACAAACAGCTCAAGTTCCTCCACGATCGCATGCCTGTCATCTTCAACAATGGCTCAGATGCTCTGAAGAGTGTGATGTAGGCTGTGCTGTTGCACTACACAACCTTGGTTCGTCCTCGACCTAGACTCTGCCCGTACAATTTGCTAACCATCTCTTAGGCGAGTTTGCTGA
>Ga0115851_100443_pt1 | contig 18307 bp, 13 predicted proteins | sample InSIn2gowninarea_FD_83865 | JGI IMG/M metagenome (GOLD analysis project Ga0115851, IMG submission 83865)
TGCTTAATCTTTCATTCATGTTTTTCATGCACTGATTATCACTTTTGCTATCACTTAGTTTCACCATGCATTTGTTGTCTCAGTTGCTTTCAGTTTCCCATCAACGAATAATGTTGAGCGAGGCTTGATCTCAAACTTTCTCTTGGGATGAGCATATTTCTTAAGGTAGTACTTGAACCGGTCCCAAAGATAAGAAAATTTCATCTGGCTCCTCGGAGCTTGAAACTACAAGTCATGGAAGCACTGCCAAAAATCAATAACAGATTCATGCAAAGCCCTCCATTGCTGTAATAATTTCTGGTCAAGATGGTTTGGATCAAAATGATAGAACATGTCTTCAATAAGATCATAGAAGTGCTCAATTGAGTGCATGGTGTTAGCCGTTAGGCTGAGAACCCAATGAAATGGATATTCGCGAAGTGTGCATGCAAGTAGCAAACCGATCTGTTCGTAAAAAAACTCATCTTCCTCATGAATCATGGAAAGAAAGTTATGTAAGTGTTCAAGCTAGACCACTTCACCTTCACCATCATACATGTGAGTGGACAAGAGATCTAAAAGCTTCCCTGAGATGGCGACATCTTCACAATTCGAAAAACACCTCAGGGGAAGAACAGTGAAAGACTCCATCAAAGATATGCAAAGGTTTGAAACTGGATGAGAGGACATAGCCTGTCATCAGAACCTCCTTCTAGTTCCAAAAATGTTGATGGTGCTACACCCACCAACATGTCAAGGGAATCTCCCCAGTAAGAAGTCCCAATTAGACCTCAGACCATTTGGTGTAGGAGTCCCAACAGTGGGTCATAAGGTAATGCCTTGACTGTGATGTCTCATAGAGGTAAGTAAGATAACTCTGTCAGTAGCAAGGGTGTGACTGATGCCATGAGTCAAAGAAGGTGTATGAGAGGTTCTAACACATAAAGGGGAGATGAGGGTGAAGGTGAGTTCCAGGTTGAAAGGGATCAGCTCCAACTCAGCTAGGAACACACAACACGAAAGAACATGCACAGCTTCTGGCGGAGTAGTCCACTTGCATGCAACAATCACAACATACAAGGTACGATAAGATGTACAACACTCAGAGACGAGTGCAACGCCTGTTACATCGAGGTTCATGTGAAAGATCTATCTAGTGTCTGGTAGAGCAGTCGACATGGACAGAACAACATTAACAACATATACAACACATTAGCAAAAGGATTCATATAATTGCATACAAATCAGTTCATACACAAATGCGTAATTTAAACAACATATATCATTAAGGCAACTGGAGCAGTTCGACTACAATAACAACATATGCATGAAAATGTGCTGGCTCTTATTATATAAAGAAGTGTAAGTCATGATCATACAATACATCCATGTAAACCTGCTAGCCCCAACAATGGAACGTTATAACCACGTCCGCTTGCTCCTCCAAGGAGATGAACTAGCTCCATGCAGTGGAGAAGCCAAGGCGCGTTACAATACTGTCCAAGCTTTATCCAAGGTAGTCTTATCAGAAGCTTGGTTGACTAAAAGCCTCTACAATGAGTTATGAGGGACTATTTATAGCAAAGGCTAGGGTGACCCTTTACATTCCCCTTTGTGACAATTCAACTACCCTCATGACTCTTCACCTACTATATGACTATTACATCCAACCATTGACACTTCACTTACACTTGACATGATTAAACATTACAATGCACATGTGCTCATGTGAGACAACATGGCTTGAGCAAGCCTTGCAAGACATCATTGACACTCGGTCCACTGTGATGATACCAACTCTTTGACATGCTTGTGATGGTGAAGGTGGTGAGCTAATGCTAAGATTGGTCATTTGTGATGGTGTACATGCACCTCATGGTGACATCTTGCTAAAGCGAACTCTTGCCTCCATTGCAACAGGTGCATTGGTTCGGCCCTTTCATCCAACTCGTTTGCTAACATGCACATGGTCTTCGTAGGTATGGTTGAACAAGAAACACACTGATGAATAATGTCTGTGCTGATCTTCAAGTGTGTGCTGGTGGTCATGCACATCAACTTGCTGAAGTACATGTTCAGCCCCAGTTGGACTTGCTTCTTGTCTTCACCTTAGTGAGTGTGTTGAATGGGTTGTGTATTGCATGCGTGTGCTCAATGACATGCATGTTGTTGAATCCCTTGCATGCGATCAACTACACTACTCACCATGTTTGCTCTGTGTCAGCTGTTGGATGGATCCTTAACGTGTACGGGCACAGTTTCACCCGTGAGTGCATGTTGCGCCCACTGCTATTCCTGTTCCTGTTGCAACTCATTCGTATGTTTGTGCAACTTCATGTTCTTCCCGAGTTGTTGCTTCAACAAATGTAACTCCTTATTTGTTCCATCCTCTTCCTTTGTGAGATATTCATGTCATACCGTCACTTCATAGCTGGAGTCTCCAAAGTTGCTTTCATCATCAATGGACTTACTTGAGCTTGCAACCTTGTTCCGCCTCTATGTTGTCAACAACCCTCCTCTTGCATTTGTTGCATTTGGTATGCTGTATTCAATGATTGTTCATGATGCTACTCAGTGTGATGCTGCTGTTATCATATCTTGATGTCCTTGTCTATGAACAAATTGACGTCTTTGTGGGTAAGAAAGTCCATGGACACTTGATCGACTGCATCCCCAAGTGTGCTCTTAATAATGTCTTCGTCTCTGCTCTCCTGGAAATCATTGTACTTGTACTTCTGAGAGGTAGATGAACACCTAGGATACCTAGAGCGATGGAAACACTCATGGAAAGAAATCTATCAATCAAAAACCAAAATGAACATGGGAATTGACTTACAACCTACCTGGGTGCATGATCGTGAAGGTTGCATAATTTTGGCCGAGAGGTCGGGAGACCCACTACCAAAACTACACAAGGCACAGTCTATGTTGTTGGGAGATTGACTAACTGATGAAACTGTGCAATGCACAGTCTATGCTATTGGGAGACTGGCTAACTGCTGGAACTATGCAATACACAGTCCAGTCTGGTTGCTGAATGATGGGATTATGCAATGTGCAATTCCAGCTGGGAAGGACTACTGGCCCAGGGACAAATTTGTGCAATTTCTTTGGCCAAGCATCCATTGTCCTACAAAAATGCGTCAAACAGTCCTGGAGACCAGTGCTAGGTAGGAATGCGCAAATCTAGAGAGGAAGGTGAACCTTCCTTCCCTAGATTGCACAATGTAGCCTTAGTGAAGGCAGAGTCCAGGCCAAGTTTGGCCTGACTCGTTGATGGGAAACTGAAAGCAACTGAGACAACAAATGCATGGTGAAACTAAGTGATAGCAAAAGTGATAATCAGTGCATGAAAAACATGAATGAAAGATTAAGCAAACAGATCAACATGCATGTGGGTGAGGCAGTTCGCTGGTTGGGGAATATCCATGCAAAACAATTTCATGCATGTGACAGTAGTGATATAACAACGAAAGTTGAAACAGAGCTAGGATAAGCTAGTATATATGTAAACAAAAATAAGCATTCAAATAAATCAAGCAAACAATACTCCCACAAGTGAAAACACAAAAGTGACATAAATGCAGCACAAGGCATTGGAAGTGGGCTTACCCCAAAACAACTGAGCTGAATATGTCGACTGCTCCTAAATGTGATGTGGGATGTCAGAGCTACAAGGTTGATGTGAGGAATGAGCTTTGCAGCATCCGGTTGAGGTTGTGATGCACATGCCACGAATTTAGGGAAAGCAAAAGTTGGTGGGAGGTTTCAGAATTGATCCTTGCTTGTAACCTCCAACTACTAAACACAGATCCATGAAACAAGGGATGCCTTTGCATGCTGCCTTGGGAGAAGCAGCCCATGCATGCAAGTATGTTTTGCTCAGTCCTGGAGGGAATGATCAACTCAGCTGCACATGCAAGAGACTACTCGACTGTTGGAGAAAAATGTGCATTTTTCGCTGGGAGCTAGGCTGGCTGCCTAGTTGATTTGCAAAATTTCTAGGCAGAGTAGTTGACTACTGCCCAGATTTGCGCAAATTCTGGGCTGAGCAACCTTGCTGGGGAAATTTGCACAAATCCTGTTGGGAATGTTGGTAGGCAGGGTTGTGCAATCCTAGATCCTAGCAGGCTGCCAGAGAGGATTGCACAATTTCTGGAGGGAAGGTTGGTTGCCCTCCAGAAATGTGTAATTTTTGAGGGGAAGCTGCTTAGCCTTCGGCTGGACCAAGTTTGGGTGAACAACCTGTGAGGGGAATGGATCAAGCTGTGACTGACAGGCTGCCTTTGTGCAAGAAAGGCACTGAATCTTGTGAACTTGACAAAGCAAGGCAAACTATTGTGAAGGTTGGAAGGGAGGCTCCAAAATGAGGCTAAGGCAAAGTTTTGGAGGGTGGTTGTAGCCGCTACAACATGTGGATCATTTATTTTTGCATTCTAATATTTAAAATATGAGGATTTTGGAAACAAATGAGTGGAAGGCAAAGAGGAAAGCCTGTTCACTTCATTTTCTTATGTGGAATACCAACCATCATAAATGTTTGCTTATAAAAATGTGTGAGGTTGCAAGTATAAAGAATCAGAGAGTGGAAAAATCTGTGAGAATTGATTGAGGTGTTATGCATTAGCTACCTGACACATATAAAGCTTATGTGAAGCAAATTTGAAGGGAATAATAAGAAGAAATGAAGATGGAAATATGTAGAATTTATGACTAGATAAACCAATACATTGTTGTTTCTTGTTTGTATCAGGGGATTGTAGTCTCCTTTCAAGTTGTGGCTTGATAAGTTCAAGTTGGAGCTAGTTGAGGTAGGAGCCTCTTGTGGGTTGTAGCCTGCAAAAAACATATGGGAGTTGAAGCTTCCTTGCATCTTGTAGCTTGCAAAAAAATTAAGGTAGAAACCTCCTGTAGGTTGAAGCCTATAGAAAATAAGAGTAATAAGGAGTAGGAGCTTGTCTTTGCATCACAACAATAATAATATCACGATTTTCTCCTTTATGGGTTTCCACTTATATCTGGTGTCAATATGTGTTGTTATTACATGGTGTGATGTTTTGGTTTGCTTATTACTTGTTCACATGTTCAATCTGCTGGTCATTATTTGTTAAGCTACTCATGTAATGTTTCAGTTAATGAGTTTAATGAAAATAATTTTAATGCCCATTCTAAACTAATTCACCCCCTCTCAGTTTAGTCAAGTTTTCATTAGAATGTGCTATTAAGTTGTGATTTTTACCTTAATATACAAGAGATGAGATATATTATAAAATGGGAGAACAATTGATATTTTCAAATATTATACAAATCAATGACATCAATCAATTTATCCCAATACTAGCACTTGCATTCACAATCATCATCCTAAATAACTACATAACCCAACCATAAATCCATAACCATGAGATTCAATCTCCTTCATATTTAGTTATCAACCTCAAAAAGATTTCAACCATAATTACTCATTACAACCAAATGCAATATGGAAGAACTACCTACCTTTTCCACACATAGTCACATACAACCATCATTCCATGAGTAAAAAGACTAGTTTTCCCATAGCCTCTATGAACCAGGTCACATAGTCACAGACAACCATCATTCCATGAGTAAAAAGACTAGTTTTCCCATAACTTCTATGAACCAAGTATAAAAATACAATTGTCATGATCTTTATACTAAATATTAACTTATTAGTAAAATAAAATTTAAACGCCTCACATTACCTTCAAAAATCCATATCCCTAAATAGGCTTAATACAAAACTAGTTCTATCTCATAACAAAATATAAGCTTTTCAATTCAATATATTTCCTCTGATACATTAAGCTTTACATTAACCTGCAAACTACACAAGCCATCCTTCTCATCATTCATATTTCCGAATCAACTCACCAAAACTTTAAAGAAGAGAGTTTACCCAATATTTTGCAATTGCCAACCTCAAATAAACATCCCATCCTTAAAAAATATTATTAGTATAGATATATGTGTGGGTATTATAATTAGTTTATGTTATAAGGTACAGTTCTTATTTTTTAAGTTTAGGTTCTTTTTAATTTTTAATTTGATTAGATTAAAATCTATGGTATAAAATTTGGAAATAACTTCGTAATAATAGAAAGCTGAATTTTTCACTAATTCCCATAGTTATTTGCTGTATATATACATAGCTACTGCGACGACAAAAGTCCCCGACTTGTCGTGAAACAAAGAAAAAAAGCGCAACATTCCATATTATTCAAATGTGGAAAGGCTGTCGTCTTCCGTAGGGGCGTGATCAGCCAGAGAGGTTTCCATGACTTCTTGCACAGAAACAACCATACTTCGAGCGCTGCGAGAGAAGTTTCTTTGGTGGTGTTCCAGAGAGGGTGGTTGCATCAGCCCAAAGCTGTAATACAACGGGAAGTAGACCACCACAGTTGACAAGCAACACATGGCGGCGTCGGTAACGATAGCCGAGAACGTGCCCACGCACGATCTCACCGCGTGCCCACTTTGGCTTTCATAAGCAAAAGCCGCACGCCCCGCGGGATGGTTCAACAAGAACCGAAGCGCTCCGAGCGCACCCTCGCGAACACAGGCGGAGCCGCAACCCCGGTCGTCGAGCCCCCGCACCAGCAACCTCACCAGCGCCTCCACCGCCCCACGCCTCGCGGCGCATTCCTGGTTTTCTCGCACCGCACAGAAGTCCCTCAACGCGAAAACGGCGCCGGCAACATTTTCGTCTTGTTCTTCTTCGTTTGCAATGTAATCCAGCAGCACGTCGAATACAATCCACTCAGCGTGATGGGTTTCCGGGACCACCACCTTGCGCGCAGCCACCGCCGCCAGCATTTCGACCACGAAATGAGCAACGCTGGCGTTCCCGCCCGATGCGAAGTAACCGTTACCCAAGTTGCAGAGAGCGACGGAGTTTATAAAGAGGTCGATCGCCTCCCCTATTCGGTCTGGATCTCCGCAGTCTCTGAGCAACGCGATGTGGGCGACGAGAATGGCGTCGGAGGAGCGCGCCGACAATGGCAGGTCGGCGAAGAGGGCGCTGGAGAGCTCCGCCGCCACAAATCTCACGGTGGACATTCTGTAACCTTCCGCGTACTCGATCGCAGCTGCTTCTTCGAAATCTTCCGCTGTTATGATATTGAAGACATTATCTAACAATAACGCATGGCGCCTCAGCGTCTCCAAATTATTATCTCCATTTTCTGCCATTTTGTTGAATCCCTCCCCTAAATATATATTGCCATCTGTATCTACATTCTGTGGCAAAAATAATATTATCCTCTTCAGTGGCTGCTACTGTAACCCTCTTCCCTTTATTTCCAGGGCATTGCCGTCAAGGCACCCGCTATTTCTTTTTCCCGTGTAATGGACGCGGCGATCCACTCTGGGCGGTTGTTCAGATCTTATAAGCCTTTAGAAAAAATACAGAAAATTAACCCAGCAATTTTTTTTAACAAATAAACTTTTGAGCCACGGTAATAAATTAAATACACACAACTTCTCCGCGCAGATTAAAAGAATTATATATTTAAACAACTTTGAAGGAATAGTTTAACAGTTCAAAAAGTAGAGGCATTTGCCAGTGTGAAAGTTTGCTCACCCGCTAGATAATTAGTCAATAATAGGTCAATGCTGTTTAACAATTAAATTATCAAATATAATCTCACCTTAAACAAGTATTTCAAAATATGGTGTTTAAAAATTAATAAGAACATATATTTTTCATATAAAAATCAATTTAAATTTTTATAATTATTTTATTTTAAAATTATCACAATCATATTATTATATAGGGATGATATATATTTATTCACATCATCTTTTCCCTCTTAAAAGAGTTTTAGGTACAGGGATTCTAAAATTTTAATTTAATTATCAATAATTCTTAGATGTATAATAAAAATTTAATTTCCATAGAATATTTTAAAATATTTCTCATAATACACACAAATTAAAAGTTGAAATCTATCTCTAAAATATTTATGTTCTTTTTATAGTTTTAATTAAATTGATTAACTAAAAAAAATGCCATTTGAAAAAATGACAAATAAAGTGACTTATAGTTATTTTTGCATGTCTTATGCCAATATATTGTAACAAAATCTATCTACAAATTATGAATTTTAGTGAAGTGGAAATAAATCTCAATTTCCATGCTTTTTCAAATGTATGCATGTTTAATTTACATATTATTAGCCTTTTATAATTAATAGTAATAATAAAAAAATAAAATAAAATTTAGTTCATTTGTAAGATTTTTTTTTTTTTAAGATTTGATATATGATGACTTAAGAGTTTTCATAGGTGTTTCTTAGCTATTTATTTATATGACTGAGCCAATACAGCTATTCATTTTATAAACTCACTTATTAACATGATGTCATTTCTTGTTTGATAATTTACATGGTAATTTCATAATTTTATTAGACAAATAATTTTCATATTATTTTTATAACTTTATTAGATAAAGATGAAAATGCTATTTGTTATTTGATAATTTGTATGGTAATTATTTAATAATCTATATGGTAATTTTATAATTGTATTATTTACATGTGAAAAAAATTGTATTATTATCTAAAATTCAATACGAAAAAAATTAAGAGTATACCTCTTAAACTATTCACATATATTATTTTTTCAATATTTCTAAAGATTCAGATGGAAATTATAATTTTGACAACCTCAAAAGCTTCTTAAAATTGTTTATTGCAAATAAAATTATATACATAAACAAATCTTATAGTTTTACATTTAAAATAACAGGTTGTGGAAATTTTTATATTCATTCATATAACCAACTACTTTATAAATTATATAATATAATGTATATTATAAATTATATAATATGATATTCAATATAAACTAAATTTTTATACATTCTATATTACACTAAACTATACTGAAACTAAATTTCTATACAAATTCCATATTATAGTAAACTATACAGATTCCATATTATCATATATTTTATGTTACTAATATTTTTTATTCTTTATAATATAAAGAGATAAGTTTTACCATTTTATACATGTTAAAAATAAAAATAAAAATTTACCAAAAAATTCATAATTTTTTTTTAATCTAAATTTAATAAATATATTTCCCCACATATTTACAAATTATTAATTTATAAATTAAAACTATATCAGACGCTGCTTTATTAACACTCTCTGTTAACCTATGTTTTTGAAGCTTTTGTATTAACCCTCTCTGTTAACCTATTTTTTTAAAGCTTTTGTATGTATCACAAGGCCTAGCATATCCTATAATTTTTGATATACATCAAGCCATAGGTTAATATAATATATTAGGAATTTCGTTAAAAACTTGTCTCCAAAATTTGATTGAAATGTGCATTTTTCTCACCGTATTATTATTATTTCGAACGTATCATTCGGCCAATCGAATCGAATAATCAAATTTTCCAATTATTTCCGGCCGTACAGGACGAAGTCAATAAACTCCGCAGTAAACTATGGTATTAAGTAAAGGTGAAAAAATAAACATAAATTTAACGGTACAATCTAATTAATATTTGAAATTTGATTTATTAAAGTAATTTGAATTAGTTTGGGTTATAATAATATGTTAATTTTATTTATTGATTAAATAGAACACAATTTACTGTTTTAATTAAAAAAACATATAAAATTACTGAAGTAAAAAAATCATTATTATAAGAAAAATAAAAGTAAAGAAAGTTTTGAATACAATTACGAAGATACCATTTAATTTTAATAATACTAAATTTTATCACAAATAATAAACCATTGAAAATGTATGGCGACTCTAATTTAACATGTAAATCTTTAATCATGAATTGTCAAACGGTTCAAAGAGGAGTCGCACCCACAGCTACGAAACATACATGCCCACAGGAAGACTGAATTGTAGGCATAGAATGCAAGCCATGAAATTGATGTAGTGATCTCACGTGTTCAGAAGGTATAGGAAATAGAATATTCATGAAAAAATGTCAGGACCAAACGATGGCGATAACAATTTGGATCAGCTGAGGCGGCACGCGGTGCTGTTAGACAACGTCCTCAATATCGTAGCCAGGCAACCAACCACATCGCAACAAGAGTTGCTCGACTACGTGGACGATTACAGAACCATGATCGTGGCTTTCACGGCGCAGCAGCTGTCCAGCGCCCTCTACGCCGCCATGCCAGGGCTACCCCGCTCTTCGGACGCCATTCTCATTTCCTACATCGCAATCCTAAAAGACTGCGGAGCGGAGCGGCTCGGGCGCATGATCGACCACTTCATAAACTCCGTGGCTCTCTGTAACCTGGGCAACGCTTACTTCGCACTGGGCAGCAACCCGGAAAGCTATGTCGTTGTCCAAATGCTGGCGGCCGTGGCGGCACGCAACGTCACACTCCCCGTCGCTTTCGAGGCCGACAAAATTGCATTCGAAGTATTGGTGGATTTCATCGGGAGAGCCGACACAAACAGCAAGAAGACGGCTCTGGCTGTGCGCGCACTCAGAGACCTCTGCGCTGTTCCGGAGAACAGAGAGTGTGCTGCGATGCGTGGTTCCGTGGAAGCTCTCGTAGACGCACTCATGCGAATTAGGAACGATTTGTACAGCGTCGGGGCTGCTAGGGCCTGCGAGGCCGCCCTAGGAGCGCTGCGTTTTCTTCTGTACTGTCACAGGGGCCGCGCGGCTTTCGCTTCTCACAGCCAAAGCGTCCACGCGATGAGACCATTCATAGGCACAGTGTCTGCGCCCATTACCGATGCGGCTGTGTTGTGTTTATCCACTATTCTCTATTCCTTCCCATTAACATACACTCTGCAATGTCTGCAGCCTCACCCACAGTCCAATCCTAGTAACTTCTCTCGCATAGGGCAAAGCATCCTTTCGTCGCTCAGAAAAGCTGTACGTGGATATATCAGGGAACACGCTCCTGCCGAAGATGATATCCTCTCCATATTTCAATAATAATAGTGGTGATTGTTCTGTTGTTTTCTTTTTCACTTGGGTTTTAATTTCATGCTGTGAATAAATTTTAAGTTGAATATTAAAAATATTTTCAGGAAAAATCACATGTGAAAATTTAGGGACATTTCCAATCCATTAATATGATTTATCATCAAAACGAGATATTAACAATGAATAATTTAATTATTAAATAAATATGGATAACAATTATTTTTCACTGTTATCATCAGAGAATACTAATTGATTCATCACCTTTATTTAAAAAATACACTACCTAAAATTAAAAAAATATTTCATAAAAAAAAAAACTTTAAATACACTTTCTGTTTAATTTGGTTAGAGTAATTAAAATCAAAATTAAATACTTTCAGTATGTTCTATCATCTTATGCCACCAAACTCGGAGGATTAAAAATTCAATTTGGATTTGAGATTCACAATTAAAACAATCTTCAACCTTTCGTTTAGTAGTTGCAGAGAGCTTTAAAATCTTCAGATTCCGAGAGTATTAAATAAGTTTAGATATTAGAAGTATTAAATGAATTTATTTTATTTTAGTGTTTTTATATTAATGGAAATCGCTATTGATTGGTGTTTTTATTAACATTATTATTATTATTCGTTAACTAGAAAAAAATATGCTTTTAAAAGTTGCAAAATTATATTTTTATATATTTATTTTATAATATTTTCAATTAAATTTATTTATGTAGAAAATTTTAATTATTAAAATTTAAATATAAATTTATTTCTTTTCAATTTTATGGGATGTAATATATTAATCATTATTTTTTAAAAATATTTTATATTAAATGTATATATGTAAAACATTCTAAAGTTTAATAGTAAAAAAAATTCAGATATAAATTTGTCATTTTCAATTTCATGAAATGTAGTATATTATTTCAAAACAAAAAATAGTTAACCATTATTTTATTTATTTTCAATTTCATAGAATGCAATATATTACTTTAAAAAAAATAGTTAACCATTATTTTTTATCTTTTCTTTAAAAGTATTTCCTATATATATAAAAAACGTTCTAAAGTTTGACAATAAAAAATTTCACATAAATTTATTCATTTTCAATTTCATGAAATGTAATATATTATTCAAAACAAAAAATATATTTATCCATTTAAAGGATGTATTTATTTTCTTTGCTAGAGATATATCTTTAAAATTTTAAAAGTAGAATAATTAGAATGATCAAAATTACTTAAAAAAAATAAATTTTGATCAGAAATAGAAATACTTTAGAGATGAACCACAATTAATTCATTAAAAGCAATGTGATAATATTCCAAAAGTCCCTATTATTATATGATGTTATCATCCAAATACTAAGTTGCATTAGAATTCCACCTTTGGATAAACCGGTTCATTTCTTACCTATTTAGTGATAATTTGGGAATCACCAAACACTTTTAAATTGTTAATTCCTTTTTCATTTGCGAGCAACAATACTAGTTTTAGAGCCATCAATTTTGCATAATTATTTGAGCCTTCTCTCAATCTAGGCTTAAACTTAATGGAATGATGATTTGCAAAGAATAAGATCTCCCATCCTCCACATATAGAAAAACTTCCTTGTAACACTATAAAAAAAATTCCTGAAACCTATGCTATAAATTTCCTAAGGACAAACTTAAATCTCCCTCCAAAATATGAGACGGATCTATTTGTACAAGGCCTGTAGATGTTTATGAATAGTATGTCTTTTCCAATATCCTAGGAAAAAAGTGTCACCCTTCTTCTTGAATCAATAAACCAACTACTAGCATGTTCCATAGTCCTACTCTTCCACCTTGTGGCAAGACCCCTTGATCTCTCAATACATCTAAATATAGAAAATTCCAACCTTCCAACATATCTTCTAACAATCTATTTATAAACCCCCCTTCATCTAATGTTTTATATAGAAACACCACATCTAGTTTACTCTGGTCAATTATTTATTGGAGACAACCAGCTCCACTTACAATTAAATGAAAGGTAGATCTTTTAGCCATCCCAAATGTGTTCATCGCTTTAAGAACTCTATCAATTGTCATCTGTTTTCTAGTGGTAATATCTAAAGCAGCTCTATCTTGTGATTTTTGAATAAAATATTTTTTTTCCATTCCTTTACTCCTAGGTCAATAGGTTACTCTCAAACCATATCCAACATAATACCTTTCAACATTCAAACCATGGATAATGTAACACCCCTACTTGACCTTTGGATTGTAAATGACACGTACATGTAAAACTTAGGTTGATGAACTAGAACATATTAATGAGGCTAGTGAGATGATAATTACTTTTTAGGATTGGTGTGCCCATATACATGTGTGTGTATAGGATTTGAGGAAAGTGTGTTCGTGTGTATATTTTTATATGTTTTAGGCTAGAAAGCCTGATGTTATAAATATGTTTTCTTTTGCATGATAATAAACACATTACAACTGTAAACCGAGTTGGATGAAAAAAGTATGGGGGCTAAGACTCCATGGGTATAAAAAGGGGCTCACATGACTTAATAATCATAAAGTGCACATGCTTATTATAAAAGTCCATTAAGTGACTTTATGAAGTGCCAAGTGTAAAAATAAAATATAGGTACATAAAAGAAAAGAGTTGGTACTATGAGGCAATTAGTTAGTGTTGTATATCCAAGAACATAAGAAGAACTCTTGGATCCACAATGTTTTAGACATCCTTGTTAGGTCAAGTTATGCGCCTTGGAGGTAGTGGCATAGCCCGAGGGATTGCAAGTGCATAAAAGGTGTGCACTACTTGGGTATGGATTTATGAGGGATGTGAGCTTTAGAGGTTGGAGGTTATTAGGATTTGATGTGAGGGCTTGAAGGGTACTTGGAGACCCCATAGGTTAGTAAATATTTTCAAAGCCATATGACTTAGATAACATCCCCGTTTGGCTGAGTAAGACACCCTAGAGGTGGTGGCACAACTTGAGGGACTGAAGTGCAAAGAGGGGTGTGCAATACTTGAGTGTAGGTTGATGGGGGATATGAGCTTGTAGCTTGGAGGTTGTTGGGGTTTGGTACGTTGGCTAGTTGATGGTACTGGACATGTACCTAGATTTGGGTGAGTTGTTTCCCCATGGAGTTGAAGCCTTAGCTCGAGGGTGGCTTGTTAGTGAGAGAAAATAAACATCATGGTTTATTGCTGGGAGGAATGTATGAGGCTTGAAGTCAGTCAATCATATTACCAAATAATTTTTAAGTTTAATTAATTATGTATTAGTTAATTATGTATCTTCACCTGTTAGTATGTGAATTTATAGTTGTTATGTGTATGAAGAATAAATCAAGAAATTTAATGCTTGTACATTTATAATGCATATAGGCATGCATAACACACATACAATAAATAAAATGAAAATGATTTCTTACACAAAAATAGGTTCTTATGTGAATGATACAAAGATATGCCTCAGTTGAAGGATGGAGGCATTATTGGAATGAAAATAGTGGAAAAATGGTTAAAATGTTTTAGGAAGTATCACCAACTATGGGTATGCTTTCTTAGGTGGCTAGAAAATAACTCATTGGTGACCAACAAAGGTATGGGGACATTACAATTGGTATAATTACAATGCTTAGGTCATATAGGTTGAAAACCATTTCAGGCAACTATTTGACATAATTTGTAAGGATTAGAAATGGGTGAAACTATCAACTCAAGAGTAGATCCACGAGTAGGATAAATGAAAGGGGTAAATTTATGGTTGCTAGCTTGGAATTAGTGAAGCAAAGGGTGAAATTTAACATTGGAAATGAAAAATCCCATAGAGGTAAAAATTATAGAAAGTAACCATTACTAACGAAAAAGGAAAAATAAAATTTAAAATTTAGAAAGATTTATGATGATGTTAGTGATGAGGCAGCAGGGTCTAGTGGTAGATAAGTTGGTAGATGAGGAGGCTAGGTGGCATTTGAGTTAATAGATGAGGAGGTAGGTGGAAGACCATGGCACGACTGAAAACCATTTGGTGGATGTAGTGTGCTAAATCATTGTTCTTTTCAATGCATGATGCACACCACAACCATTGATCACAATAAATACGAGTTATTTGATCTGATAGGTGCTCTTTGCCCCATTAAAAATTCCACAAATTTTTACTCGATGTGAATTGTGGATTGTTGATGGATAGGGATCTCAATCTTTAGATTCAAAAGAGGTGTAACTTTTTGTAAACCTATACATATGTTGTAGCATGATATAGATCTTGGTTGTAAGACTATACATATCCCAACCATTAGATTCATCAACGATGTAAATTGTTGTAAAACTTCATGTATGTTTCAACATGATGCAGATCTAGGTCGTTGGATCGAGGAAATCTCAACCATTAAATTGATTAGGTATTCAACTCAACATAAATATATGCAAATATTTTAGCCCAATGGGAATCTAGGTTGTTGATCTACCTCAAGATCAACCATCAGTTCTGTGACATAGCAAGTCACATGTTATGTGGAAAAATGGGGAATGTATCTTGCATGTAGATATATCAAATAAATCACTACCACATGGAATTACTGAACTGGATGATGGGTCCAAAGTGGGGACCAACACACAAATAGGGGAAGCTACATGCATGCTAAGTGTTTGAGAGAAACCATGTAGGCGATTTTTTGTCCAATGGGAAATAAAAACCCAAATATGTACAAGTAGTTACTTTCCAATGAAACAAGGGTACACAAAGAAGGTTGATATGTATGAAGACAACTACAGGAGAATATCAGTGGTCCAGGAAAGTAACACAAGTGAAACTCTAGAAACATTTAATGATTTTTTTTCTTATTTCTCAAGTCATCCACTTGTAGCATTGTTTTAAAATTTTTGGAATTTTTCATATCTCAAATCAAAATTCTAGGTTGATAAACATGTTCTCTTTTCCAATAGATTTTTATTGACTATTTGTTGATCAGTGGTTGTCATTGATGTCAAGCCAAGCAGCACCAAGGGCTACCTCGATATTTCATGGGAATTTTGACTTGACAAATCATATTATTTTGCGTCAAATATCTTCTCAATGGATTCTACTCATCGATATGTTTCCATTAATGTATGGTATGCCTCTCAATTCTTCACGGTTTGAGATTTATTTGTTTTTGAAGTTAGTAACCCCAGTTAGTGGGCTAAAACCCTATGGGGTTGTGGCATGGCACTCATAATTGGTTGTGGTCATTGAATAGTCAATAATTAATAAATAAATAAATTGCTCCTAAAATCCCTCCAACATTCACTTATTGAGGACCCTCTCAATTCAAGACATTCATATAAATAATGACACTAATATCCTCTTCTTGTAAGGATTTTGTGGCTTAAAATAGGTCATCATGGAATTTTATCTATAACTTGTTTGTTGAGAAGCTTCAAAAGCTGAAATTAAAACCCAATTGAGTTGAAATCTTGATGAACTGTGTGACTAAATTTCCGATCATGGTTCGCTATATTTTCAGAGATATGATCTGAGGAGGTTTCGATTTTGCAGGCTCCTGAATTCCATGTCAAACAGGTGACGTTGGGAAAATCATCATAACTTTCTCTTTGAGAATTGGATTCAAGTTTAGTAAATATTAATAGAAATAGGATGCACTATAGTTTGTTTAGTAGTATTTTCAAGACCTAAGGTCGCAACAATGACACGTGGAACTTCGTACAAGTTCGCTCTACTAAACCAATCTATAAGAAGGTCATCATGGGAGATTAGACATAAATATTTCTTAAAGAATCCAATATTGATCAAACATGTGGGATTGGAAAGAGGACTTACAGGGCTACCACAATATGAAATTTCAGACCCTGGAAAGCCAAAATTACATAGATACAATAGATTCAATATCGAGCTCCTAGAAGGCAAGAAAATACATGCATTCAAGGATCACTAAAGTAAGGACCACATATCAACAATCAAGGGTAAGTCTCCTACATCAATTTATGCATGATTAGTGTTTACATTGGAATTTTGAGTATCATCTCTAACATATGTTTTTGCAAGGCAACGTAAGTATATACAGTGTCTCGGTTATATCTCTATGTCTCTATATTTCACAATTAGGTTTTTGGATGTCATATTCTTGATACTACACATTTTATGCTACATATTCTTGATGCTACACCAAGTTTTATAAATCTATATGATTTTGTAAGTTCATGTTACTTGTCTTGTCATAGTTGATGGAATGGTCTATGTTTTTGTACTTAGAACTTGGTCCATCACAAGTCTAGGGTTTTCCATTAGTTTTTATTGTATATATCTTTAGGTTAGTTTTGGATACAGTCTTGCATAGAGTCCAGGGCTATATCAAGAGTGGGATTCTTTTTCTACTGTTGCAACAAGTCAACAACAAAAGTGACAAGCAAACTTCAAGTACACATTGTAATTTTAATTTGTATTTATTCATTATTATACACTTACATGTGTTTTGTAGGTAGAGATAAGTTGAAAGGTATTTTGTTTTTTTTTTGGGATTGGTTCCACTAGGAAAATTTTGCATGCAGGTAGAAGAAGATTCAAGTAATAATTCAAGAGATGAAGTATCAAATCAAAGGAGGCATTACGGCGGGACATCCTTTGAAGACATGACAACCATCTACATATTGTGAAGAAGTATCAAGGCCAAGAGTCAACAAGACATCCTTTGAAGACATGACAACCATCTACATATTGTGAAGAAGTGTCCACACCAAGGGTCATCATTGTAAAGTTGTAAAAGAGTCATTCGTAAAAGTGTCATCATTGGAAGAGTCAGTATTGTAAAAGAATCAATCTACCTAGAGTCGAAAACGCATTGTTGGGAGGTATAGGAATCTCTGTTGGGATGATGTCATAGTTGGGTTGTAGGTCATAGTGTGATTAGGTTTTCAGTCAAAATCATTGTAAATCATATTGTGTCATGGATCATTGTCCTTGGTATGGGAATCCACACTCTTTTCTCATTTCAATCATTATAGGGTGGTAGGGAGGTGCTAGGCAGGTGCATGAAATCACCTACAGGTTTGAGCCTGTGAACACTTCAGGGTGGTAGGTTAGTCTAGGGTGTTGGGGCATCTGTTCAGCTGATTAATGAAGAAACCAAGGCATTGGAGCATCCTTCTAGTGGGAGCTAGAGAAGAATTATTTTCTAGAATTCTAAGAAGTTGTTACTTTCATTTCAGTTGGGGATGAAGATTAAAGAATTTATTAGAAAAGAGTTCGGTGGTTTTTGATCCAGAGGGGGTTTTCAACCTAAAATTTTTGTGCCTCCTATGTTCTTTTATTTACTGTTATTATTGCATAAAGATTAATAATAATTGAGGATCAACTAATGCTCTAAAAATATTTTAAAATGCTAATTGCTAAGAAATATTGGTTCTC
>Ga0115851_100446_pt1 | contig 18217 bp, 15 predicted proteins | sample InSIn2gowninarea_FD_83865 | JGI IMG/M metagenome (GOLD analysis project Ga0115851, IMG submission 83865)
ATTTTCTTCATCATCATGCTTAAATGAAGAACCATCTCTTGTACTCCTCCTGATCTCCTCCTGCATCAGATCCGACCATAGTCGTTCCTAATTTGGAAATTTCTCTCTTCCATTCACTGAGTCCTGTGCCTGTTTCCTTTTCCAGACCTTCTTATTCCTGTAATCTCGAGCCATGTGCCCATATTTATGAAACTTGAAGCATTCAATGTTGTCCATAGGTGATTCCATCTGGTATCTACAACCATGAGCATTATGGCCATAGTTATGGCATTTGAAACATTCAATGTTTGGTCCATCTAGCACATATTCTCTTCTGACAAAATCAGCATGGAACCTGTCTCATGATCTTGCAAACTTGCTTCTAGGACTTTGCAGATAATGATTGTACCTGTCGAAAAATTCAGAATCCCTAGTCATATGTCCATAGTTAGCACATAAAAGGCAGTAACCATTAAATAAACAAACATACCTGGAAGATTTTTCATTCTTCTTTGGAGGTAGCATTGTAGTTTTTTGTGGTCCTTTGTTCTTGATTTCTTTGGTCTTGTTCTCTGGAGTTGAAACATTCTTCTTTGGATTTTTACTTTGATCAACTTCCCTATTAGAATCATCCCATGAATATGCAAAGCTTGTACCTTCATCAACTAGAGCTTTACCATCTTAATTGCCTTCATTTTTTTCTTCTTCATCTATGTTGTCTTGTAAGTTTTCTTTTTGCGATCCCTTGAGTTTTTTCATCTACTCACGAGTTGCATCAAGTTCTTCTTTCTTTTGAGCAAGAGCTTCTTGAAACCATCTTTCTAAGATCTTCCTTCTTTTGTCTACCTCCTCAACATGTAGCTTGATAAGAGTGGTTTTTTGTAGTTCTCTGTTGAGAACCTATATCTGTTCCTACTGCTTCTCATTTTCAATCTCGAGCCTTCTTATTTCTACTGAAGATGTTTCTAATTCCTTTTTCTTTTGGTCAACAATAGATATGTATCTCTGATTAGATTCCTTCCTTTCAATTTCTTCTTCCTGCATCTGTTGTGTGATCCTGCTAATATCTGCAAATGATGTGTCGAGTTCTTGTTGCTTATGTTGGATGTCTCTCTTGAGGTCTCATGTCGTTGTATTCTTGATTTCTTCCAATTGAGATCTACGAATACTAATCGTCTTCTCAGAGTTTTCATATTCTTTGATGAGTTCTTTTGCTATATTAAATTATGTTTCCAAAAGTCTTGTCTTTTCCTTTTGACTTTTGAGTTCCTTCTGTTGAAAATAGCAACAAGAAATGCTAAAAATAGAAATGATATAAATATCATTTCAAGATATATTCCAATTTTAATTTCTCCTTGAATTAAAATTGAGAATTACAATTTGAATTTAGTCTCACTAGTTGTTTGAAAAATAATTAATTAATCCACCTTGAGCTAATTAGTTGGTGAAATTCAAACATAAAGTCTTTGGGAAGACATGCAATAGTTGTCCCTTAATTAAGGAGATAAGGATGAGTTGTATTTGAGTTGTAATTAGTTAGCTCAGTTAACTGAGTTAAGTCCAATTAAATTAGTTTGAAACAATTTGTGGAACTAATTGTGAGTTCAGTTAGTTAGTGCATGCATGCATGCAACTAGTGTTCTCCAAATAACTAAATATTCTCTCATAAATAACTCATGCATGTTAGATCAGACAAAGACCCAATTGAGATTAAAGGCAGGGACAGTGTACTATCAGTTGCTAGAATATTTCCATGTGAATATCTCTTGCATGCAGAAGGAATTCATTCCTTGAGGATTGTGTAGTCACTACAGAGGTCAGAGCAGCATGTGAGGTGAGAATCACACAGGTTGAAGTTGGAGGACCCAGGGGAAACTGCACAAGGAAAGAGGAGGCTTGGAGGACCAAAGGAAGGCACATGTGTTGTCTATTTTGTCTATGAGTAGCAGTGAGGGATTGTACTGAGAGCTGGATAGCTTGAGAGCTAAAGCTTTGTGTAATCCTGAGATATTTCCACTTGTATGATAATACAGATAGCAGGGTTTTTAGCTGAGGCTTTCCCCTGAGTATTCTTTTGTGTTTCATGTGTGATTGAATCTTCTTCTTTGTTATATGTGTTATGTTTGATCTTGCTCAAAATCAATTAAGCTTCCACAAGTTTGATTGTAGAAGTAGATTAAGTATTTTTCTTTAGTACATTGCATAATTAGTTTAATCTATAGTGAGAATTTCTACATGGTATCAGAGCAAAGGTGATCAAAGCAAAGAACAATATACAAAGAAGGGAGAAGTTTGAAGTTTGAAGTTCTTGATTGTAGGTACAAAATCGATTTCTTATCACATCTCAAAGTTCACCAATGGTGTTCAATGGCTTGAGACTTGAGTATGCCCTGGATGGCAGCTCGAATTACATAACATGGAAGGATTGCATGGAAGAAATATTAGAGGACAATGGTTTGAAGGAATTCATTGATCAAGAAGTCCCCAAGCTAGTAGCAGCTAATGCCCAAGAACTAGCGGAATGGAAGAAATGTGTGGCGAGAGTGAGGAGGATTCTTCTGTAGGGAGTTCAAGACCATATTGTCTCGAGTCTCCATGGGAAGGATACTTTGTTTTCAATTTGGAATACATTGAAGGATCTATATCAAAACAGAAGTGAACAAAGGAAGCTGGCGCTGAAGGAAAATCTTTGAAAAATCAAGTGTGAAAAGAGTGACACGATCTCTACATATTTGAACAAGCTCACCACCTGCAGAGATGAGCTTGGAAGTGTAGGAATCATGATAGTTGATGATGATATGGTGAGTCTTTATCTCCTCGATCTTCCTAAGAGCTGGAATAGCTAGCAAGACTCAGTGAATGGAAGAGAGAAATTTCCAAATTAGGAACGACTATGGTCGGATCTGATGCAGGAGGAGATCAGGAGGAGTACAAGAGATGGTTCTTCATTTAAGCATGATGATGAAGAAAATCTAGCCTTAGCGAGTAAGGCAAGGAAAGGGAAAGGGAAGTCTTCCCATTCCAAATCGAGTTCTTCCCATGGTGGGAAGAAGATTGACAAATCTAAAGTGTGATGATTTAATTGTCATGAGGTGGGCCATTATGCAACTAATTGTCCATTGAAGAAATCCAAGAAGGGATCCTTGAAAGGATTAGATGGTGAGACACTGGCCTCACAATTCAAATTGGATTTTACCCTCATCGCATGCATGGTTTCATTGATGGTGGGTTGTGTTTGGTACATGGATAGTGGAGTCTCGTTCCGCATGACTAAAGATAAGAGTTTATTCAGTACCATGGAGGAGAAAGACCTCCAGATGTGCATAGAGATGGGCAATGATGGAAAGTACCATGTTTCAGGTGAAGGTACAGTTGTGTTTCAGAGGGAGCATGGAGCTCCTCTGACCTTGATTGTGTAAAGTATGTGCCTGGACTAAAGAAAAACTTGGTATCGGTCATGATGTTGGAAGACAAAGGTTATGATTTAGTCTTCAATAAAGGAAAGGCATTCCTGAGACACATAGCCACGAGTCAAACCAAGAGGATTTGGATTCGAGTGAAGAATCTCTACAAGCTGGAGGTATATGACTATGCTGCATTGAGTTCCAAATCAGAATTGGTGTAAAGCCAAGATATTGGCGAGTTATGGCATAGAAGGTTGGGCCACTTACATCATGGGGCCTTGAAGATAATCAACAGATTTCTACTGGACTTCCCAAAGGTAAACTTGAACAAGTGGACACATGCAAAGGTTGTACCTTGGGTAAGTATGCAAAATCTTCCTTTCAAGATCGAGATAGTCGAGCTGAAGCAATCTTGGAGCAAGTTCATACAAATGTGTGTGGACCATTCTCGACAACCTCCACCGCTAAACAAAGGTACTAAGTTATTTTCATTGATGATTTTTCTCATAGATGTTGGATCTATTTCACGCAGAAGAAGAATCAAACCTTCCCAAGGTCTTTTGAGTTCAAAGCCTTGGTTGAGAAAGAATCAGGAAAGAAGATTAGGGCATTGCGAAGTGACAATGGTGGAGAGTATGTCTCTCAAGAGTTTAAGGACTTTTGTGTAGCAAAAGGAATTAAACGGGAGTTGAGGACACCTCATAACCCACAACAGAATTGGGTGGCCAAGAGGAAGAACATAACAATTGTGGGGGCATCTCAGGTGATGTTGCATGACTAAGGCCTACCACTTCATTTGTAGGTTGAGGCATGCAACATAGTGGTTCAACTAGAGAATAGAAGCCCGCATTGCATACTTGGGATGAAGACAACAGAGGAAGATTTCTCTGGGAAGAGACTAGATGTGATTCACTTCAAGATCTTTGGTTGATTGGTTTATTGCCATGTGACCAAGGATGCCCGGAAGAAGCTAGAGCTGAGAGCAGAGTTGCGGATACTTGTGGGGTACACTGATACTCCCCAAAACTATCAGGTGTATTTTCCTACTAGTCAGAGGACATTGGTTCGTAGAGATATTAAGTTTGATGAGCTGAAGGCCATGTGAGTTTCCCTTGAGAGGGAGCTCAAGATGCAGGCAGAGGAGGAACTTTTGGTTCCTAAGAAGGAGGAGCCTTAGATTGATGTAGAGCAGCCGCATGCAAAGGTTTCAAGAGTGGAGACATCCACTCATGCGGAGTCTTCCATAGATGGGTAGAATCCCACGAGAGAAGCTAACAGATTATTGTTGGATGCGAGAGAGAATGTGGGAGAGCCATCTTCTCAGTGCAGACAGAGGAGGTCACCTGAGCGGTACACTGGTTACATGGCCCTTGTTGGGGAATGTGTAGAGACCAAACCATCTTCCTTTGAGGAAGCAGTGCAGTAATCAGTTTGGGTTGATGCTATGGTGGAGGAGTATGACTCCATAGTTCATAACAATGTTTGTGATTTTGTTCCAAGACGAAGAACAAGTTAGTCGTGAGTTCCCGTTGGCTTTACAAGGTAAAGCAAGCTGTTGATGGTAGCATGGAGAAACATAAGGCAAGGTTTGCTGCCCGTGGTTTCTCATAGGTCGAGGGGATTGACTATGATGAGACTTTTTCTCCTGTAGCAAGGTACTCATCTATCATATCGATGTTGGCACCATCAGCACAAATGGGTTGGAAGATCCATCAGATGGATATGAAGACTTCATTCGTTAATGGAAAGATTGAGGAAGAGGTGTACATAGAGCAGCCGTAAGGTTTTGAGACCTTCAATTTTGATTCACATGTGTGCCAACTCAAGACAGCTTTGTACAGGTTGAAGCAAGCACCTCATGCTTGGTACACCAGGATTGACAACTACTTCACCAGGTTGGGCTTCACAAAGAGTGAAGTGGATGCAAACTTTACCACATCATGGTGGAAGGTAAGCATTTGATCATTGTTCTTTATGTTGATGATCTGATATTGACAGGTGATGATTAGTTGATCATGTCTTGTAAGGAGGACCTTGCAAGAGAGTTCGAGATGAAAGCCATGGGTCTCATGCACTACTTTCTAGGCATGGAAGTGTGGTATAAGGATGGGGAAGTGTTTGTGTCTCAAGGCAAGTATGCCAATGAGATACTTAGTAGATTCCACATGGAGAAGTGCAAGCCCATGTAGACTCCTCTAGAAGGTAACTTGAGGAAGGAGGATGCTACTTCATGATAAGTAGTAGAAGCTATTATGTATAGGCAGTTTGTGGGTTCACTGATGTACTTAGTGAACACACGACTAGATTTGTGTTATGTGCTGAACCAGTTGAGTCAAGCTATGGTTCAGCCTACCAAGCTATTTTGGAAGGCAGCGAAGCATGTTTCGAGATACCTTAGAGGCACATCTCAGTATGAATTAAGGTACGGACGGCCAGAGGGAGTGAAGCTACAAGGCTTCACAGATGTAGATTGGGCAGGGAGTCCATCAGATCGGAAGAGCACATCAGGAGGAATTTTCAACCTTGGTTCAGTTGCAGTTTCTTGGTACAATAGGAAACAGAGGTTAGTTGCACTTAGCTTAGCAGAGGCTGAATACATGGCTGCAAGTTAGGTAGCAAGTGAGGCCATTTGGATGTGGAAAATTCTAGTTGGTTTGTTTCATTAGAGGATGGGTCCAACTGTGATCTATTGTGATAATCAGAGTTGTATCAAACTCTCTGAGAATCCAATATTTCATGACAGGTCCAAGCACATAGACATTCGGTATCATCATCTCAGTGACTGTGTGGCGAGGAGGATCATGTTGTTGTAGCGTATTTCGACCGAGGAGCAAGATGATGACATTTTGACTAAGGCATTGTCAAAGTGTAAATTTGAGTTCCATAGAGATAGGATCAGGGTGGAAGATAATCTCTTTCTTGTTGAGAGGGAGTGTTGAAAATAGCAACAAGAAATGCTAAAAATAGAAATGTTATAAATAGCATTGCTATAGATAGCATTTCTGGATATATGCCAGTTTTAATTTGTCCTTGAATTAAAATTGAGAATTAAAATTCGAATTTAGTCTCACCAACTGTTTGAAAAATAATTAATTAATTCATCTTGAGTTAATTAGTTAGTGAAATTCAAACATGAAGTCTTTGTGAAGACATGCAACAATTATCCCTTTGATTGATGAAGTTATCCCTTAATTAAGGAGATAAGGATGAGTTGTGATTAGTTAGCTCAGTTAACTGAGTTAAGTCCAATTAAATTAGTTCCAAACAGTTTGTGGAACGAATTGTGAGTTCAGTCAGTTAATGCATGCATGCATGCAACTAGTGTTCTCCGGATAATTGAATATTCTCTCATAAATAACTCATGCATGTTAGATCAAACAAAGACCCAGTTGAGATTAAAGGTAGGGGAAGTGTACTATCAGTTGCTAGAATATTACCATGTGAGTATCTCTTGCATAGAAGGAATTCATTCCTTGAGGATTGCACAGTTACTACAGAGGTCAGAGCAGTGTGTGAGGTGAGAATCACACAGGTGGAAATTGGAGGACATAGGAGAAACTACGCAAGGAAATAGGAGGCTTGGAGGACTAAAGGAAAGCACATGTGTTGTCTATTCTATCTATGAGCAGTAGTGAGGGATTATACTGAGAGTTGGATAGCTTGAGAGCTAAAGCTTTGTGTAATCCTGAGATATTTCCACTTGTATGATAATATAGATAGCAAGGTTTTTAGCTGAGGCTTTCCCTAGAGTATTCTTTTATGTCTCTTATGTGATTGAATCTTCTTCTCTATTACATGTTCTGTTTGATCTTGCTCAAAATCGATTAAGCTTACGCAAGTTTGATTGTATAAGTAGATTAAGTATTTTTCTTTAGTACATTGCATAATCAATTTAATCTACAATGAGAATTTCTACACATTTATCACCTTGATCACTTGATTTTGAAACTTTGTTTTACTCATTTCTCCATTTTCAATAACATCTTGACCTGGTTGCTTTTTTGAATAGAGATTATGAAGCTTTTCGAAATGATCTTTAGCTATTGAACATTGACCAACGTTTGTTTTCACATAATTTGGAAAAACATTCAAAATTACATTCATGGCCTTTGAATTGTACCTTTTAGCTTCGTTGGTAGATGTGTCTACACAAACAATTGATTCCCATACTCCATGTGCTTGCAAATATACTTCCATCTTGGATTACCATGTCCAGTAATTATTTGCATCAAAATCAAGGGTTGGTACACAATACTCACTTTCTTTAGATTCTGTTGTACCTGTAACTTCCTTTGAAATCCTTGTAACCTGCTTCTTTGAATTTCCCATCTCTATGCTATGAAAACTAACTTCTAGCGGTTAAGTTGTTACTAAAGGAACCAAGCTTTGATACCAATTGTTGGAAATACTGGGGGGGGGGGGGGGGGAAAAAAATATTCCTTAGAAATTCGAACTTTTAAATTTTTTCAGAACATTATTTAAAATTCAAACAATTTTATTTTTTATTTAAGAAAAACAGTGAATAAAAGAAAACAGTAGACAATAATTTTAGGTGGAAAAACCCCTCCAGGTCAAAAACCACCGAACATTTTTCTATAAATTCTTTAATATTCAGCCCCAACTAAAATGAAAGAAACAACTTATTATGATTCTAGAAAATAATTTTTCTTCAACTCCCACTGGAAGGATGCCCCAATGCCCTGGTTTCTTCAATAGTCAATTGAATGGATGACCCAACATCCTAGACCAACATACCACCCTGAAGTGTTCACATGCTCCAACCTGTAGGTGACTTCATACACCAGCCTAGCACCTCCCTGCCACCCTATAATGATTGAAATGAGACAAGAGTTTGGATTCCCATACCAAGGACAACGATCCACGATACAATATAATTTATAATGACTTTGATCGAACACCCAATCACACTATGACCTGCAACCCAACCATGAAATCATCCCAACAGAGACTCCTATAGCTCCCAATAATGTCTTTTCAACCCTAGGCATAATGACTATTTTACAATAATGACCCTTCCAATGATGACACTTTTACAAATGAATCTTTTATAACTTTATAATGATGACTCTTGGCCTTGACACTTCTTCACAATATACGAATGGTTTTCACATCTTTAAAGGAAGTCCCACTGCAATGCTTCCTTTGATTTGATACTTCTACTCTTGAATTTTTACTTGAAGTTGTACTTGATTCTTCTTCTACATGAATGCAAAATTTTCCCGATGAAACCAATCCCAAAAAAAAACAAAATACCCTTCAACTTACCTCTACCTGCAAAACACATGTAAGTGCATAATACTGAATAAATACAAATTAAAAATTGCAATTCGTACCTAAAGTGTGCTTGTCACTTTTTTGTTGACTTGTTGCAGCAGTAGACAAAGACTCTCACTCTTGATATAGTCCTGAACTCTATGCAAGACTATATCCAAAACTGACCTAAAGATATATACGATAGAAATTGATGACATACCCTACACTTGTGATGAACCAAGTTCTAAGTATAACAACAGAGACCATTCTATCAACTATGACAAAACAAGTAACATGAACTTACAACATCATATAGATTTAGCAGACTTGGTGTAGCATCAAATGTGTAGTATCAAGAATAGGACATCCGAAATGTGGTATCAAAACTAACTGTGACATATAGAGACAAAGAGATATAACCAAGACCCTGTATATACTTACATTGTCCTGCAAAAACATATGTCAGAGATGATACTCAAAATTCAAATGTAAACACTAATCATACATACCTTGCTGTAGGAGAATTACCCTTGATTGTTGATGCGTGGTCCTTACTGCATTGATCCTTGAATGCATGCTTTTTCTTGCATTCTAGGAGCTCGATATTGAACCTATTGTATCCATGTAATTTTGGATATCTAGGGTTTAAAATTTCTTCCTATGGTAGCCCTCTGAGTCCTCTTTCCAACCCCATACGTCTAATCAATATTGGATTCTTTAGGAAAGATTTATGCCCAATCTCCCACGATGACTTTCTTATAGACTAGTTTAGTAGAGCAAACTTATATGAAGTTACACATGTCACTGTTGCGACCTTCGGCCCTGAAAATGATTCTCCAAAAACTAAAATCTGTCCTATTTATGTGAATATTTATGAAATTTGAATCAAATTAGAGAAAGTTATGACGACTTTCCCAATGTCACCTGTTTGACATTGAATTCAAGAGCCTACAAAAACCCTAACTTCCTCAGATCATATCTCTGAAAATATAGTGAACCAAGATATGAAATGTAGTCACAAGTTTCATCACAATTTTGGCTCAAATGGGAATTAATTTAAGCTTTTGAAGCTTTGAAAAAAATAAAAAATAAATAAATAAATTATAGCGAAAATACCATGATGACCTGTTTGAAGCCATAAAATCCCTACTAGGGGAGGATATGTGGGTCATTATTTATATGTGTCTTGAGTTGAGAGGGTCCTCAACAAGTGAACATTGTAGGGATTTTAGGAGCAAAAAAGTATTATTAATTATTGACTATTCAATTACCACAACCAATTATGAGTGCCATGCCACAACCCCATAGGGTTTTAGCCCACTGACTGGGGTTACTAACTTCAAACATGAATATTTCTCAAACCGTGAAGAATTACTTGGCATGCCATATATCAACGGAAACATCTCAATGAGTAGAATCTGTCTAGAAGATACTCGACTCAGAATAGCGTAAGTTATCAAGTCAAAATTCTCATGCAAGATCAAGGTAGCCTCTGGTGTTTCTTGTGTTGAAATCAATGACAACCACCAATCAACAAATTACTTTGATCACTTCTACCGCATCTGTAATCTTCTAATGATTAAATTATATCAAGCCATTTTCAATTCCATGCTTCCAATGATGTGTCCCAAGGCTATGGATTGTTTTACAAGGATTGGGGATTATTTTGCTGATGAGTGTTTCACTTATGTTAGGGTTTGGGAAAGTAATGGGCACCCCCATATTCTCCCCCTCTACATCCTAATCAAACTCTTATCCCAGGAAATTTCTTATCAGATTGTTGGGACAGGAATTACCTTTGAACTCAAAAGAGCTTCCAACATGCTTTGGCCCAAATTTCCTTTGCAAATCATTTTATTCACTCTCCAAAATTATAAACATGCTATACAGGAAATCTTATCATTGAATGAACTAAATATTTTTACCATTCCTGCCAAATATTTTGATCCATCTCAGGTAGTTCAAAACATAACTTCTGAAGCATATTTCAAAATTTATGTTCATGAACATAGTCAATATGATGATTTATTTTGTGAGGCCTCTCCTTATGATTTAGTTTTCTATAAAGTGAAGCAGTTGTCTCTAGATAACTTTCAACACTTTATAGTTTTCAAAGCTTTAAAAGGTCTACTTTTCCAATGCATTTGCTTAAGTTACCTGAAGGAGATATTTTTGTGGAAAAGGTTATAAATTCTTCATCATAGATCACCCCCTAGATCTCTACACCAATGCAAATTTCTTCCGCAGATTCTAGAGACCATGCTTCCTCAATCAACCTATTGGTTAATGATGTGGATAAAAAATGGTAGTCATTTTTTGATACAATGTTAACACCAGATAATGCATCTAAGGAAACGAAAACCCTTGAAGTAAACACTTCATATGTTATTGCTCAAAAAATAGTGCCTGTTACTCCAAAATCTTCAAATCTACTCTTGCCCATTTTTTGTGCCATCTCTAAAATTGCTATTAATACTCGGTTTAATGTAGAAGTGATACCTGCATATCCAACCTCAGAAAATTAATTAAATATTGAGGAAATTCCACTAATTGAATTCTTCTACAATCCTCAACATAAACTTGTAATCATGAAAAGAAGGAAGAAAAGAAGAGTAGAGAATGAGCTTTCTTCTACAAATACTGCCTTAAAATCCAATTCATTAGACTTAATTTAGAAGAGTGCAACAATCGGTCCTCATGAAGAATTTGAAGAGTTAGCTCAATAAGCAGGGGATTATGCTTTATATAGCATATATAAGGAAACCATGTTAAACAATTTGTCAAATAAAAGGATGTCAACAGGATTCTATAGCTAGAACAATAGATTGTACAATCTCAAACACAACTTTAAGAAGAATTCACCTTAGTCAAGATTCAACATTCTTCTGAATTCAAACAAAAATATGACAAATTAAAATAATTACAACAAAACATTGAGTAAGCAAGAGAAGGAGCTTTGGATCTTGATAGGTTCAAACATGAAGCTAGTGAACTTAGTTCACAACTTCAAACATAACAACAACTCCTCTGTAATAAGTTAAGTTTAGTGCAAGTTCAATGAAAACTAGTTAATTCATTGGTTGATGTGGAAACTCTATATGATTACGCCAAGCATGACCTTAATGATCTCCTAGAATGGAAATCCAAATCAAAGAGAATACATCCTAATCTTCGAAAAATTAATGAAATGCATAAGTCTATCATTCCCAACAACTAGAAATACATGATATGTTTGGTGAGAAATGTTGTTATTGATGCTCAAGATCTTTCAAGTTCCATTGTTTAGTCTATCACTCAGTCATTATCAGAGGCCAATTTAATATCAAGTTATGAAGAGGATAAACTGGGAACTCTTAATTAAACCACATAGTTATTTGCAAGTACTTGAGACTCTTATAGAGGTATCAACTCAATTTTTGCCACCTCTATAATAAAGACTCATTCTCCTCTTGAGTTGGTACCTATTTTAGAATTCCATCAACAATGGCATCAAGATACTAGCTCCACATCAACAACAAGTCACCTGAATTGATATTTTATCTTTAAATGTAAATATTAGTTATTTTATGCAAGTTTGTTTTAGTTTGGCTGAGTAAATATCAAAGACTTGTTTTCTCCCTTTGTTTTGCTAAAAAAATATATTTATAGGGATCTTAAACTCAAACAAAAGGTTCCAAAATCAACAGAATAAAGAACCTTGTTGCACTTTTGTACAATGTTTCTTCTTAATTTTAGATCTGAACCATTTTGGATTCCATGTTACAAAAAGGAAAAATGAAATTGGTACTGCTAGTAATTTATTTCTTTCTATTTATAAGTGGAATCTAATTTCTTGAATGTTGTGCTTATGTTTCTGGTTCTTGAATGAAACATTGTCGCTATTGATGTGTTTTTTCCTTTGAATTCAATCATAAGTATAACTAAATATTCTTATTGAATGTGAATTAGTTAATATTAATTTAATTAAATTAATCATATTAAATTTCTTCAATCAACTTTAACAGTTGTTGATATTCATTAACAACTATTCATTATCATTTTAGTTCACATCCTTATGCTAGCACACGTGTTAGTATTATAGTTATTAGTTTACATTTTAATTTATATATATATATATATATATATATATATATATTTATCTTGCCACATATTATCAACCAATCCCCATCTTTTATTTTACCATCCATTATCTTAAAGTTTCCATATGTTGGGAAAATCCATACAATGGGTAACTGGACCCAAGTTAAACTAGTAAGAGCCACCATCTTCACTAGAAAAGGGTCTCATTTGGGACTTTGTCAGGTCGTACCCTCCAATGTTGATGTGTGAAATTTTTTTCATGAACATTTTTGGGTCTAGAAGGAGGGCCATCAGACTATTAATGGTAAAAAAATCCCAAAGAAAAACTACATTTCAATCTAAGATTCAATCTTCGCCCTTAACCTCACCTACAAATTCAACATCTCAATGTCGATCACCTCCTCCCAGATGTGAAGTTGTCAAGACTTCCTACACATCTCCTAGCACTATCAGAAGATATTCAAGTGAACCTTTTGTAAATACACATCTACCTCCATAATCTCTTGTTTCTCCAGAAATTCAAACTACCATTTAAAAGATCGAAGAATAGCCTCAAATACCAAACGATTATGAAGGAAGTATTACTTCTTCTCTTAAGACTTCACGAATTTTAACAAGATTCCAAAGCGAAAAGCTAGGAATCAAACCATTCCAATTTCCACTAGAAACTCAATGTAGGAAAAACCCTATTACAAGTTCAGATTCATCAGCTAGTTGGAATATCTCACCTATTTCACCTCCACCCACAACTATCATTTCTTCAGTCAACACTCAATTATTACACTCTTCTCCTTTTTCTTCTTCATCTACGACTTCCTCTTCTAACCAATTGATTGTTTCACCTATAGTTACTAGATCAACAGGCCCATCATCACCTATCCAACCATCATCACTTCCTCTGTTGATACTACTAGTTTCACTACTTTTGGTGCCACTACTTCTATTAGAATGGAAAATAGTCCATGGACAACTCTAGGATCTCTAAATATTACTCCTCCATTACATAATATTCCTAAACATCCTGAGAGATGGTTACCCAAATATAATGCTAAGGATGGCCTTCCTACAGAAGAGCATATTCATAATTTTATGGTGGTCATTAATCTCAATGGTGTTTCTAAAGAGGATTATTTTTTCAAGCTCTTTCCTCTTTCAAAGGTAAAGTTGGATCATGGTATTTTTCTTTTCCTCCTAATTCAATTGCTAATTGGGATATTTTTGAAGAATCTTTTTTGAAAAAATGGAGATGATAAAACACTTGCTTCTTTGATAAGTGAATTTCTTAATATTAAAATTGGACCTAAGGAAAAAATAAAAGGTTTTAACTCTATATTTAAAAAAACCTTAATAAGATCCTAGACACATATAAGCGAGGAGAAGATGTACATGTTGATTGGTATATTAGTGATATTCCTTCTTCAATGGCTATCTTTATAGATAGGGTCAACAAACAAACACTTGTATATAGTATGAAGGAAGCCTTATCTATTAAAAAATGAATTCTTGCACTGAAGAAGAAAACTCCTACTGAAGATAAGAAACTTGGCGAGAAAGTCACATTCAAAGATGGAACAAAAAATAAAATCACTAAGGATCCACTTGATATGGAAGGTTTGCATAAATTTCTCAAAACTTTATCAAATGAAGTCATTGACCTGAAGAAAAAAGTGGCAAAAGAATCCTCCTCTAGGAAGTTTTATAGATCCTTCAAAAGGACACATCAATCCTCACCCCCTTCTCCCCCTCTTGCTCAATTTATGTTGCTGAAGAAGATGATAAAGAAGAGGAGGAGGAGGAGGAAGAAATTTAGAAAATTGAAGAAGAAACTAAAGAATAATATGTGTATGAAGCTAATGGTCTTCAGGATTACATTCTTCCTCTTTCTAAAGGTGAAGAAGAAGAGGTGCTTCTTGTTACAACTAGAAATAAAGGCTTTGCTAGTACATCATCTGTAACACCCTCCTCCCACATTTACCCAAGCAATCACCCAGTCGGGGTAAACATGAGATGACAAACCACTATGATAAGACTCAACCTCCTAGGTAACCTTAAGGAAATGGAGTCAACAAAATAAGACCTTACATACCTCCCTTAGGTGCTTTAGGACCCCCAGGAGCTAATCCACCACTTCAGGTGTCCAACCCCTCAGTTAACTTAGCATTTCAATGAATTAAACCCAAAGTCTCTCCCATGACATGGCATGCATGTGACTGGAACCCTATATTTTTTCCCACAATACCTAAAATGGAGATAATGCAGTCTTTTTCAGTCAGTTATGTGCCAGAGACTGTGAGATTTAAGCCACTTTTTTAGAGCTAGTCTCCAAATCAATGCCTAGACCTTGATGAGACTTTACAATACAATAAATGACACCAAGTAAAAGCCTCTAACACAAAACTTGATCAAGGGCTTGACCTAGTCAAGCCTAACCATGACAAACATTTTGTTAAACACCTAGTAAATTTGCAACCTATAGGTGTAAATAATAGATTTGAGCATAGGGGTCTCATACTTATCTTAGATTCGTTGTGAAGCATTATTTCCTTATACTTTAACTACCATTAAATCCATTAGTTCACAGACACATTTTTCATTCATTTACAAGTAAAAACATGATGAGAGCCATACATAGTTGCTCTCATAAAATATATACATAACTAGCATAATAGGGACATAAATATCAATGAAATCACAACCATTTACACCACATATAATCCAATATAATGCTCATAGAAATACAATGATATATCACCTTTCATTAATGATGCAAAATCCAGACCCAAAATGTGACTTCCACATTCCACCCAACTGTAGAATGGTTGAGCCAAATCTCTCTTCATCCATTCACCACCGTGCCATATTCCAAGCATGAATGTGGGATCTCATAGAAAACATCAATCGAAACTCATCTAGAGCTTCCATAGGCCATCCACCTCAACCCATCAAATATTGATTCCACCTCACAGTTGGACATCAACAAAACCATCATCCGATCGGTCTTTATCCCATCCTTCCAGGGCTCCAGAGCATTTTTTCGAACCCAAATTCCAGGACTAGTAACTTAACCCAAAACTTACACCGAGCTCCAAAGAGTTTGTCCAACCAAGGCTCCAAGACTAGTAACTCAACCCACAGCTTTTATCGAGCTCCAAAGTGTTTTTCCAACCAGGGCTCTAGGATTATTAACTCAATCCACCAAGGGCTCCAGAGTGTTTTTCCAACCAAGGCTACGAGACTAGTAACTCAACCCAAGTTGTTCCAAGGATCCAAATAATTTGTCCAACCAAGGCTACAATACTAGTAACTCAACCCAAGTTGTTACAAGGCTCCAGATCATTTTTCCAACCAAGTTTCCAGGAACTAATAACTCAACCCAAGCAAGGAGACATGAGAACAAACCAAAAACAAAACAATGAAAATAAACTCACACTCACCATGGTTATCTAGGAAATGGAAAGGCTAGGCAATCCATTGTCAATCTCGACCATCCTCCATGCCATTGATAGATCACAACCAAAAATCCACATGCATATGCCATGCATAACAAAACTAGTGAAGGAAACATACATGCAACTTGGTACCTACAAGAAAATCTGATGTAATTTCCGATCCCGATTCTTTCTTACACTTTCCTACTCTTCCTTTGCCTTCTTGCTTCAAGAATCCAAGTATGCCAAACCCACCAAGAGTGCTCCAAGAAAACTTTAAGTCTCAAATAGTATGAGAGAGATAGAGAGAATAGTAGAGAGCTCCACCAAAACCTATCAAAATATTACCAACTAATCCTCAGAAGCCTTTTTATTAATGAGGCCTCTATTTTCTTTAGTTTCCATTATTTTCCTTCATTTTCCTCCTCACATTCAACTTGTGACCTTTCACCTCCTTTTCTCGTAATTTCAATTATTTTCATAAATAAATGTGCCAAAATGTCTTTTTTCCTTTCCAATGCCTTAGCCATTTCCTATTCCATTTTCCTAGGACATAATAAACCGAATCAACACCCACTAGGATGTTTCCCTCACCTTTGATCTTGGAATACATGTCCTATCATCCATGGCTATATATATATATATATATAGATGGAATTTTCACCAGGGTTGTTACAGAACCCTCCCCCTTGGGGGAACACTGTCCTCAGTGTTCAATGACACATATAACCAACAAGAATGTTGAAAAAAAAACATACTTCCCATGGAGCTTTATAACATAGCTCATTGCAATATTTACAATGACCACTACTGAAACATGACAAACATATTGTTTACTAGAGCTTTATAACACAACTCATTACGGTATTTACAATCCACATATACACATACACATTTGCTTCAACCAACAAATAACCATATTGTCGATGGAGCTTTATAAACTAGATTGATACAATATTTATAATAATATACACATATATATACATTTTCTCAACCAACAAATAAAAGGATACGATGCCTACATTCACAACAAGGGAATCCAGAGGCTCACACCTCCACCCTCAAAAGTAGTACTAGGATTCACCTCCTTCCCAGGAATTCTAGAATCCATTGCAAAGTCAAATCACATCCAATTTCTAATGCCACAATCCAATGCCACTTGTCCTCTCAGTGAGAAATTACCGACTCATTGTTCCAGGGCAGACTCCTAATGTGCATCTGATTCCATCTAGAAATGCTAATGACCAAAACAAATTCAACTATGACCTTCCCTTCACTGTTATATAGTCCCTCGGGAAATCCGGTCATCCCTTCCAATTAATCACTCACCTTCCAAGTTCCGCTGGCACCCCCATTTCGAGCAGTCCATCCCTTAGCAAGGCTTCCTCATATTGGAATATACAAAACCAAGGCATATCCTTGCCTTAAAATCATCATAATAGTAATAGCATGCTCATGGAAATCAATGGACACTATTGGGTACCAGTGTCTCACAATGACCCTGCTCTTGAAGTGCTTTACTAGCATACTGCTACATTTTTCAATTCCTTTCATTGTTGCTGCTCATTCTTGTAGTCGATTTCAATCACCCAACTGGCATTTTCGTGCTTCCTATACCAAGAACATGCCTTCCATTAGATTTAAAATAAATTTAAATAACTTAAAATCATACCTCATTGGTAGCTCGTCAATAAGGTACACTTGCAATCCCGTTTACTTCCTATCACAACAAATCAAACTAGCATCTTTGACCAAATCATTATGTATAAACATATCACATCAGTTTAGCTCAAAACACAACCATTGTAGATCAAAATCATAAATCAGAATCATAGATCACATGTAATCATAAACTAGAATCATAAATCACACACATAATAAAACTAAAATAAAATACGGATACTTATCCTTTAATCAAGCCTTAGCTTCTACCTTTGTATTTATTTTGTATGCACTCTGGATTAGTTGCCACACCCGAAAATCACCAAGTGCATTCTCCTTAACCATGTGCATGTACACATAGTATGCATCACACACATACAATCACACACG
>Ga0115851_100447_pt1 | contig 18213 bp, 19 predicted proteins | sample InSIn2gowninarea_FD_83865 | JGI IMG/M metagenome (GOLD analysis project Ga0115851, IMG submission 83865)
ATCCGTTTACCTCAAGCTCAAATGGACTACTACAACGACCTAGCGGAAATGTATGTAGGCGACGATGTTTCTACCGATTTCTACGCCTGGGTGTTCCCCAAATACGACCACGTAGCGGTAGGTACGGGAACAATGCAGGTACACAAAGCTAGTATCAAGCAATTGCAAGCCGGAATCCGCGCTCGTGCTGCCAGAAAATTAGTTGGCGGTGAAATTATCAAAGTTGAAGCTCACCCGATCCCCGAACATCCCAGACCTCGCCGCGTAGTTGGTAGAGTAGCTTTAGTGGGAGATGCGGCGGGTTATGTTACTAAGTCTTCGGGCGAAGGAATTTACTTTGCAGCAAAATCCGGGCGGATGTGCGCGGAAACAATTATTGAAGTTTCTAATAGTGGCGCAAAGATTCCCACCGAAAACGATCTCAAACTTTACCTCAAGCGTTGGGATAGAAAGTACGGATTGACTTACAAAGTTTTGGATATTCTGCAATCAGTGTTTTATCGCACTGATGCTACCCGCGAGGCGTTTGTAGAAATGTGCGCGGATATGGATGTACAAAAGCTCACGTTTGATAGTTACTTGTATAAAACTGTAGTCCCAGCAAATCCTTTTACCCAACTCAAAATTACAGCTAAAACTCTTGGCAGTTTGATTCGTGGTAATGCGCTTGCTCCTTAAGGATGCTTGTAGTTGAAATTTGAAAACAATCGATAAAAACAAATTTTTATGGGGTAGGCTTTTTGTAGCCTGCCCTTTTTGCTGGCTAGAAGCTAATTCCTAGATAAAATGCTTTTGAGAGATGCGATCGCATTTCCCACCCTTATAGTTAAAAAACCTCATGGATGACTCAATATTTATTATTTTTATTGCCTTTGGCTGCTTGTGGGCAGTAATGGGAACTGCAATTGTTTTTATCTTTTTCAAAAGTGACGGACAGCAAGAAGTCAAAATTGGCAAATGGGGGCTAATAGTAGCTTTGCCAATTGTAATTCCCATGGCGATCGCATTTATCTATGCTGCTGTCCGTCGCTAATCGTGAAGAATGACATTACGATTTTACATTGAAGTTTGCTCTACAAGCTCCTCAGAGCGCGCCTAATGATTATGTTGAGAGCCTAGGAGCAGTGTTATAAATGTCAGTGAGTAAATTGGAAGTGATGCTATGAATTGGATTCCCATTGATTCCACTGAACATGAAAGAAGAATGGCTCTGTGGCGGCAGATGGAGAATATGTTTACACCCAATTGGGAGGAGTTAAGTGCTATTTACTTCGCTCCTAGTATTACCGTTGAGGAGTTGATTAAACGATATGCTGCGGGTGAAAGAAATTTCATTGATATTAGTCTGCCCCACCAAGCCGATTTGACTGGAATTAATTTGGCTGGAGCCATTCTGCTTGGCGCTAGATTTAACCATGCTAACTTGACTAATGCCAACTTGAGTAATACCGATCTCCGCTATGCCTGGATACGTGGCAACTTCACTGAAGCCAATTTGGAAGGAGCTAATATCGATCGGGCTGATGCTGGTGGAACTATTTTCAGAGAAGCCAACCTTTTTAATACTGTTGGTTGGTTTGGTATAGAGTGTGGAGCTTTGTTCGAGGACACTATTCTGCGCGATGGTAGACGTCACTCCTATGAAGGTCGCGCCTAATGTTTAAATATTATTAAGCTCTACGAGTTGATAGGATACGATGCGATCGTAGGATAAGCTATGTATAAAGACGAAATTCATAGGTATAGAGAGGAATACACTAACTCCTTGAACTATGACCTGAATGCCATTTTTGATGACTTGCGAAATAAACAGATTGCTCGCGGACGTAAAGTTGTAAAACTTCCGACCGCACGACGCAACAACTCTCTCCACCTGATGCAAACTTAGAGATTGTCTGCTTTTGAGTATTTTCAGAGCGATCGCGTTCCATTGATAAGACGCAAGCTAACTCCAGAAATTTAAGCTAGGCAACGCACTACGAACAGTATGAGCAATACAATTCTAGTTACAGGTGCTACAGGCAATGTTGGAGCGGAAATTGTACGCCAACTGAGCGCGGGGAATCATCATTTTAGAGTTACTCAAAGAAATCTCCAACACGATCGCAATTCATCGCCAGATTCAATGGTTGAGTATGTGGAGTTTGATTTTAAACAACCATTAACCTTTGCTAAAGCTTTTCAAGGCGTTAAAAAAGTCTTTTTAATGCGTCCGCCTGTGCTTTCTCAAGTAAAAACTTATATCTATCCAGCTATTGATAGTGCGATCGCATCCGGTGTTGAACAAATTGTTTTTTTATCTATACTTGGAGCCGAAAACAACCCTATCGTACCCCACGCCAAAGTAGAAAAGTATATTCAATCTGTTGGTATACCTTATACTTTTCTGCGTGCCAGCTTTTTCATGCAAAACCTAAGCACAACGCATCGCCAAGATATTCAAAAGCGTAATGAGATATTTTTACCCGCAGGAAAAGGGAAAACAAGTTTTATTGATGTGCGAGATATTGCCACAGTTGCGGTTAAAGCTTTAATAGAAGTTGGTCATCAAAACAAGGCTTACAGTCTTACAGGTAGAGAAGCTTTAGACTACTACCAAGTTGCCGAGGTCTTTACAGAGGTACTTGGCAGGTCAATAGTTTACAAAAATCCTTCAATTATTAAATTTGCCCTCAGTATGTACAAACGAGGTTTGGATATTCAATTTATTGCCGTCATGATTGGAATCTACACGACGGCAAAATTAGGGCTTGCAAGTAAATTAACTACCGATACTCAAGAAATTTTACAAAGAGCGCCGATTAGTATGCGACAGTTTGTAGAAGATTATCGTGAGTGTTGGGTAAAACCTATTTCATAACTACAGGTTTTGCGCCCGGAATAGTAACATCTATCGGTGTTACTTGAGTTGCAAGTTGATTTAATGGCGGTTGAATTGCAGTAGTATTGCCTACAACCAAAGTAACCAGATTTTCGGGCTTGAGATAGGTTTTAGCTACTCTCTGCACATCCGCCGCCGTCGTTGCTTTTACGCCCTTTTCGTAGCGAAAAATAAAATCTGCCGGGTAGCCGTAATATTCGTAACGCATTAGTCGAGACAAAGTTTGGGCGGGATCTTCAAAATTAAACACAAAAGAATTTAAAGTTGAATCTTTGGCAAAAGCAAGTTCTGCTGGGGTTACGGGTTTAGCTTTTAAGCTTTCAATTTCTGCGCCAATTGCTTTAATAAATGGCACAGTAGCATCAGAGCGCGTTTGTCCGCCAGCTAGGAAAGTTCCAGGATAATCGTAATTAGGACTCCATTCACCGTAAACACTATAAGCAAGTCCTTGGCGCGATCGCACGGAATTAAATAAGCGTCCGCCAAAACCACTTAGTACCCCACTTAGCACATCTAACGCCGCATAATCAGGGCTATCTAGCTTTCCGCCTAAGTGACCGATTTGCACGTAACTTTGAGTAAGTTGGGGTTGATTGACAACAAAAATACCACCCGTTTTTGCCTGAGAAACCGTTGGTAAAGTCGGCTTAATTAGATTGGGGTTAGCTTTCCAATCTCCTAGGTTTTTTTGAATGAGTGATCGCATTTGAGCGGAGTTAAAATCGCCCACAATCCCCAAAATTATATTATTGGGATGAAAATACTTTTGATAAAACCCTACCAAATCCTCGCGGGAAATATTATCGATAGTTGCATACTCTACAGTACGAGCGTAGGGACTCGTATCACCATAAATCAACTTTTGAAACTCTCGCCCTGCAATATCTTTAGGATCGTCATTACGCCTAGCAATTCCTCCGCGTACCTGAGTTTTGGCTAATTCTAGCTGTTGCGGAGCGAAGTTAGGAGTTCTTAGTACCTCGCTAAATAACTCAAATACCGTTGGTAAGTCTTCACTTAAAGCATTGAAACTCGCACTACCAGAAGTCGTACCTATTCCCGCTTCTACACTCGCAGCCCGTTGTTCGAGTAGCTGATTGAGTTCATCGGGAGAATGCTTTGTAGTACCACCAGTGCGCATTACTGTACCTGTAAGCCCCGCTAAACCTACCTTATCGGCGCTTTCAAAGCGATCGCCTGTACGAATTAGCGCCGTACCGCCTACTAAAGGCAATTCTCGATCTTCTAGCAAGTACACAATCATGCCATTATCCAGCACAAATCGCTCGTATTTGGGCAACTTTATTTCTGGTAAGGGTGCAAACTTCAACCCGTCGTAATGTTGCGCTGTAGCGGCCATACTAGGCAAACCCAGCAATACAACTAGCAGCATCGAGACGAATGCTACTGTCCATTTAATAGATATTTTCATACTTTCCTTTAATTCTCTTTTGGCAACAAACGCCCAATTGTGCGATTTTCTGGCTTAAAAGTAGCTACTGCGACTCTCTGCACATCCGCCGCCGTTACCGCACTCAAACGCTCCAATTCTTTAAACACATTGCGCCAGGAGCCAGTTTTTACTTCATATTCCAACAACAACTGAGCCATACCAGAATTGGAATCAAGACTTCGTAATAATCCCGCCCGTGCTTGGGTTTTTACTCGCTCCAACTCTGTAGCTGACACTGGCTCGGTTTTTAACTTCTCAATTTCTGCTCTTAATCCTGTCGCCACTTGATCTACCGTTCGATTAGGCGCAGTTAGAGCATAAAACAGCAGCAAATTTGGGTATTTATCGCCAGGAAAACCACTGAATCCTTGAGCATTGAGAGCTAATTGCTGCTTTTCTACTAAAGACTTATACAGCCTTGAAGTGCGTCCATCACTTAGTAAACTGCCAATCAGTCCATAAATTACATTATCTGGGTGTGTAATTGCTGGGCGGTGATAAGCTTCCAAATACCAAGGTTGGGAAGGCAACTTTAATTCAACTTCTCTAACTTCTGTTTGTTTGGGTTCTACAGCTTTTAGCTTAGGTGGTGAAGGTTTGGCTTTAAAGCGCCCAAAGTAAGTTTGAGCAAGTTGTTTTACCTGTTTTGGGTTAACATCTCCCACTAGGGCGATCGTAATATTGCTGGGAACATAATAAGCATCAAAAAATTGTTGGACATCTAAGCGCGTCAAATTGCGGATATCTTGCTCGTAGCCAATGGTAGGACGCTTATAAGGGTGAACGGTGTAGGCTTTGTCTAATAATGCCTCAACCATTGTTCCAATGGGAGAATTATCCACCCGCAAGCGCCGTTCTTCTAGAATTACATCTTTTTCTTTGTAAAACTCTCTAAATACTGGCTCCAAAAATCGTTCCGATTCTAGCGACATCCAAAGCTCTAATTTATTTGCGGGAAAGCTATAAAAGTAGCGTGTAGCTTCGACGGAAGTATTAGCATTTAAGCCTACGCCCCCGGATTGCTGCACAATCTGCCCAAATTCATTTTGCTTAACTAATTTGAGAGCGTCACTTTCTACTTTTTCAAACTCTGTTTGCAAAGCCACAACTTCTGCGCCGCCTGTAGTTTTTTGGGCTTTGATTTGCTCGGCTAAAGTATCTAAGCGGTTAAGCAGGGGTTTTTCGGCGGTATAGTTTTTAGTACCAATACGCTGCGTACCTTTAAACGCTAGGTGTTCAAGAAAGTGAGCTACACCAGTTTTACCTGTTGGCTCGTTTGCTCCACCGACATCCGCGTAGGTAAGGAAAGAAACTACTGGCGCTTGATGGCGTTCTAAAACTAAAAATTTCATGCCATTATCTAGGCGAAATTCGGTTAATCTATCGGCAACGCGATCGAAGTATGGTGCAATAGACTTATTAGCGGGAGGAGTTTTAGTAAGGGCGATCGCCATTCCTGGAAATAGCCCGCAGCCTAGCATCGTTACTACGAGCAAGGTAATTAAAAGCCGATACCATGTATAAGGCATGGATAACGGACGAGAACGACTAATCGGCTGACTCATAAGTAAAAGTTTGCAGTACGATGTAAAAATAAAATCCGTTAAAGTTTGCGGCTGCCTTAGCGCCATATTCGACAATAATGCTACAAGCAGCATTGGGTAATCTAAACATAAATTATATGCAAGTTTTCAACCGTCCTTCTCAATCAGAAGATTCCTCGCGCGATCGCATCAAGAAAGCTGCAATAAAGTTGTTTGCTGCTCGTGGCTTTGATGGTACTACTACCCGCGAGTTGGCGGAGGCGGCGGGGGTAGCCGAAGGTACTTTATTTCGCCATTTTGACAACAAAAAAGCCATTCTAATTGAGGTGGCAACCCAAGGATGGATCGATATTCTCACCGATTTGCTGACGGAACTAAGCGAAATGGGTAGCTATAAGGCGGTGGCGCAAGTTATGCGGCGCAGAATGTGGGATTTTAAGAAAAATGCCGATTTGATGCGGGTTTGCTTTATGGAGGCTCAGTTTCACCCAGATTTGCGCGATCGCATTCAGTTAGAGGTAATTGACAAAATGACCCATGTTGCTGAAGGCTTTTTTCAATCGGCTATGGATAAAGGTATCTATCGCCCGATGAATCCGAAACTGGTAGCTCAGGTGTTTTTAGGAATGTTTGTGGTAGCTGGGTTTAGTCACAATACTTTGATGGAGCCGGATGCGTCGCCTCAAGTTATGAAGGAGATGGCGGAGGGGTTAGCGGAGATTTTTCTTAATGGTGTTTTAGTGAAAAGTTAGATAAACATCGGGCTTGCTTTAGGAAAAACCGGATATGGGGGGTCTGCCCCCCAAACCCCCCATTGGGGGACGAGTTGCCTCCCCCAAACCCCCCTGCAAAAGGTCACATCTATAAACCGCCAAATTCTGGCAGTAGAATTGTCTGCGGGTGATGCCAACTAAATCTGTAAACTGCTAAATTCTGGTAAAGCCTAGTTTAGTTAGTAAGTGTTGTAGTAGTCGTAATTATGTTGAAAGATACTTTACGCGATCGCAGACAAAAATTAGCTAAACTAATCGATTTTCCGGTTATTCTGTGGTCGGGTAAAAGTACGGCGCGTAATTTTGCAGCGAATACTTTTCCTTTTCGCGCCAGCAGCCACTTTCTCTACTTTGCAGGACTAAATCTAGAAAATGCGGCAATTCGTCTAGAAAATGGCAGTTTAGAATTGTTTATGGACGATCCGCCTAGTAGTAATACTCTATGGCATGGCGAAACGCCAAAATGCGATGAAATTGCTGAAACTATTGGCGCAGATTTTGCTTACCCGTTTGCTAAGTTAAGACTTAGCACCTATAAATCTGCCACCATTCCCGTACAAGATATTGTTACTAGGCAACAACAAGATAAATGGTTGCAACGCAAGGCTAGTTTAGAGGGTATTGATTTAAAGTTAGCTCAGGCGATCGCTAAGTTGCGTCTTGCTCACGATGAATTAGCAATAGCAGAAATGCGACAGGCGGCACAAGTAACCGTAACAGCCCATCTTGCAGGAATAGCAGCAACTAAAAGCGCCAAAAATGAGGCAGAAGTCCGCGCGGCGATGGAGCAAGTAATATTAGCCAATAATATGACTTGTGCTTATTCTAGTATCGTTACGGTGCGCGGCGAAATTCTTCACAATAATCATTATGACAATAAATTATCCGCCGGAGACTTGTTATTAGCAGATGTTGGTGCAGAAACCAATAACGGCTGGGCGGCGGATGTAACGCGCACTTGGGCTGTGTCAGGTAAATTTTCCCCTACCCAAAAAGATATTTATGATGTGGTATTGGCGGCGCACGATGCTTGTATTGCAGCAATTGCCCCAGGGGTGGAATATCAAGAGATTCATTTACGAGCGGCTTCGGTAATTGCTCAAGGATTGGTGAATTTGGGCATTTTACAGGGAAAACCAGAGGATTTAGTTGCAATGGATGCTCATGCGCTGTTTTTTCCTCATGGTGTAGGGCATTTGTTGGGCTTGGATGTTCACGATATGGAAGACTTGGGAGATATAGCTGGTTACGAAACCGGAAGAAAAAGGAGCGATCGCTTTGGGTTATGCTATTTACGTTTAAATCGTCCTTTGCGTCCCAACATGGTAGTTACAATTGAACCTGGTTTCTATCAAGTACCAGCAATTTTAAATAACTCCGAAACGCGGACAAAGTACAAAGATGTCGTCAATTGGCAACAGCTAGAGAAATTTGCCGATGTACGTGGGATTCGGATTGAAGATGATGTATTAGTTACACAAACAGGTAGCGAAGTATTAACAGCCCAATTACCTACAGATGCAGAATAGACTAATCTCCTGTGATGTCTTAGTTGTCGGCGGCGGTACGGGCGGCACATCGGCAGCAATTCAAGCAGCAAGAGCGGGGGCTAAAACTATCCTTGTCAGCGAATTTGAGTGGCTGGGCGGAATGCTCACTTCTGCGGGTGTAGTTGCCCCTGATGGCAACGAGTTACAAGCTTTTCAAACCGGACTTTGGGGTGAATTTCTTCACCAATTGCAGCACAGACAAGTAGGCGGTTTGAATAATAGTTGGGTAAGTTTTTTTAGCTACAATCCCCGCTTAGGTGCAGAAATATTTGCAGACTGGGTAAAAGAATTACCAAATCTATATTGGATTGCAGGAAGTTTACCCCTAGAAGTTTTCAGCGATAGTAATGCAATTACTGGGGTAAGATTTGCCGATTTTACGATTAAATCAAAGATTACCTTAGATGCTACAGAACTTGGAGACTTACTAGAGTTAGCCGAAATCCCCTATCGTTGGGGTTGGGAATTACAAGGCGAATGGGGGGAGGCTAGTGCGCCCGTTGCAGAAAATCAATTGACTAAAACTTACCCAATTCAAGCGCCGACTTGGGTAGTAATTATGCAAGAATTGACAAGTGATGTCGCACCAGTTATTCCCGCACCCCCAAATTACAATCCCACAAAGTTTACTGATGCTTGGACAAACTACGGACAAACAGAATTTTTGAACTACGGACGTTTGCCAGGTAATCTATTTATGATTAACTGGCCACAGCATGGCAATGATTATGCTGAGGGTGTACAACGTCTAGTTGAATCAGAAACATCAAAGCAGCAATTTTTGCAACAAAGTCTGTGGCATACTCAAGGCTTTGCCCATTTTATTCAAACTCAATTCGGACGCAAATACGGACTTGCAACAAATATCTTTCCTTCTTCATCTCTCGGCGGTGGTGCTTATGCAATTCATCCTTACTACCGTGAAAGTCGCCGCTTAGTAGGAATAACTACTGTGACAGAGCAAGATATTTTACCTATACCTGGGGGAAATGTTGCTTCATTACAGCCAGAAAGTATTGCTATAGGTAACTACGCTAACGATCACCATTATCCTGACGTAGATTTTCCCCTGCAACCGAAATCTATCCGTTGGGGAGGACGCTGGACGGGTACGCCTTTTACAATTCCTTATAGTTCCCTCATACCAATGCAAACCGATGGTTTATTAGCGTGTGAAAAAAACATATCTGTTTCTCACATTGCTAATGGTGCGACTAGATTGCAACCTGTAGTAATGAATATTGGGCAAGCTGCGGGAATGGCGGCGGCGCTGTGTGTGGAATTAGGCTGTCAGCCGCGAGACTTGCCTGTAAGGAAGTTACAAAATGCCCTGTTGCAAGCTAAAGCTTCGGTCATTCCCTTATTTAATTTGCCGCCTCATCATCCCAGTTGGTTGTACTGGCAAAGTTATTACTTAGACAATTCAGAAGCTTACCCTGTTAGCGGCAACTGTCCTTGTACTCAAAATGCCTTGTCACCACTACAACCTAATTCTCGTGTCTTTCAGGGTATCTTTAACCATCACAGCGAACAAGATTATACGCTTACCCTTACCGAATCGGTGCAGACATGGCAATTAGTCACAATGCGATCGCACATCCACAAGCAATTACAAATATGCACCGATAATCAACCTCTCAAAGTTTTGGGAACTCTCAACTACTCAGGCAAGTGGTTATTAGTTGAAAATATTGAGTAACATTGCTCTCTTTCTAAGGATAGTGCCTATATCAGCGATAAAATTCCCTAAATGCTTATCGCTATACTAAAGGCTAATCAAGCTTTGCTAACTAGACAATGAGTGCTGCACTTACTCAAAAAATTGCCCTTGATGAATTTCTAAGGCTGCCATATTTAGATGATTCACCAGCATGGGAATATGCTGACGGGGTGGCAATTCAAAAGCCGATGCCTAAATTCCGGCACTCTATTTTGCAAAAATGCTTATTAATTGCCATTGATAGGAGTAGCGACCATTATACGGCTTTACCTGAACTGCGATCTACTTTTGCTGGACGCTCTATTGTCCCGGATATTTCTGTAATAGCCTGGAATCGTATACAAGTTAATGAATGATACGGGAGAGCCAGAAGATAATTTTATTAAAGCCTCAGACTGGACAATAGAAATTCTTTCACCAGACCAAAAAGCAACTCGCGTAATTGATAACATTTTACATTGCCTGCATCATGGTTGCTTTTTAGGGTGGCTTGTAGATCCAGAAAGTCGCTCTATTTTAACTTTTGCTGCCCAACAAGAACCCAATATTTGTAGAGGCGAAGTCCAAGTTCCTACATTACCAGGCATTAATTTACAGCTTACCGCTTCCCAAATCTTTGCTTGGCTAAAAATAAATAAAGGTTAAAACTTCAATAATTGTAGATTTCTATCCTGTATTTATTACAAGGACGATCGCAAAACTGTCCAAAAATAGTTCCTACCAAATTCAAATAGTTCGATTATGGTAGTAATAATCAATTGTTAAAATAGAGCCTTAACACTTCTTGTCCACACAAAACCGCTAGTCGGGTGTATATTCGATACAACTACCACCAAAATTAAGCCGTGGTAATTAATGCCTGGGTGAATCGGCTTTTCACATCCTTTCCTCCAAAAAAAGCGCCAATCTCAATGCAGCAAACATCTAGACGCTTCTCACCACTCAAAATCGCTTTATTTAGCGGAGCGATCACAACTACAGCAACTTTATCCTTGTATGCTCCGGTTTGGAGTCGCTCGATTCGTACTACTTTGCAAGACAACAACCCCAAAATTTTGGTGGATGAAGTCTGGCAACTTGTCAATAGCGAATATGTAGATGGCACGTTTAATAAAACTAACTGGCAAGCAGTTCGTCAAGACTTATTAAGTCGTAACTATACTTCGCGCGAACAAGCTTATGGGGCAATTAAGCAGGCTCTAGAAAAACTAGACGATCCTTATACGCGCTTTCTTACTCCCGAAGCGTACGCAGCCCTAACCGATCAAACCTCTGGAGAACTCTCTGGGATAGGAATTCGTTTAGAACTAAACGAAAAAACCAATAAACTCACAGTGGTAGAAGCAATTGAGTCTTCCCCAGCACTGAAAGCAGGAATTAAATCAGGAGACGAGATTTTAGCTATTGATGGCAAACCTACTAAAGGGCTAGATGTCCAACAAGCTTCTAGTCTAATTCGTGGTAAGGCTGGTACGCTCATCACGCTAAAAATTGGACGCTCTGGCACAAAAACTTTTGACCTCAAACTAACCCGCGCTACCATCGAAGTACCTACGGTTCGTTACACCCTCAAGCAAGAAGGCAAACGAAAAGTAGGTTATATCAGCTTGAGAGAATTTAGTTCTCACGCTGCCGAGCAAATGCAACGAGCGATTAAAGATTTAGGTCGTCAAAACGTTGATGCTTATGTTTTAGATTTACGCGGCAATCCGGGCGGCTTATTAAATTCGAGCATCGAAATTGCTCGGATGTGGCTAGATAGTGGGGCAATTGTGCGTACTGTAGATAGAGCAGGTGGTAGCGAACAACCGGCGGCAAATGGCACGGCGATCACGAAGTTGCCTCTAGCAGTATTGGTAGATGGCAATTCAGCAAGTGCTAGTGAGATATTATCTGGAGCATTGCAAGATAACAATCGCGCCATTATCGTGGGTAGCCAGACTTTTGGTAAAGCGTTAGTTCAATCGGTACATTCACTTTCTGATGGATCGGGTATAGCTGTAACGATTGCTCACTACTACACCCCCAAAGGTACAGATATCAGCCATAAGGGAATTACCCCAAATATCAAAATTGACTTAACCGAAGCCCAAGCACAAACTTTGGGTTCTAACCCCACGTTAGTAGGGACTAAAAACGATCCTCAATACACAAGAGCGATCGCTATCCTATCTAATAATTCTGTCGCTCAGTCGTTGCAGAAGTAATCATCTAGGAGGCAAGAAAATTTCTTGCCTCTTTGTTTTCTATTTTTTCCCTGTCAACCGATGGTAAATTGTTACTAATGCTTCGGTATCGCCCACATTACCTGGAAATAATACTATAGGCAAATTGGGAAACTGAGGATGATTTTTGGGCGTAACTACCATCGAGCAACCAGCTAAAATCTGACCCAGTAATCGGGCAGAAGTTAGTGCTAAACCCGTACTCAAGACATCGTTAGAAGTAATACCGCCTTTACTGACTAAAAAACCAACATTGCTAGGTAAACCGCGCACAACATCCATCAATAAAGCCGAAACATTTGCACCAAACTCTAACCGCGCCTGTACGTCTGCAAAAGCTAATTCTTGACGACTGGTGTAAACTACGGGAGTTTTATTTTCTGCGTGTACGGTTTGGATGCGTTCTAAAGTTTGAGTAAGCACGCCATGCGATCGCGAATTATCAAGCAATTGTGCTACATCTATCTCAATGCCGACTATACCAGGCTCTTTGAGTAATGCTTGTAACTGCTCGGTGGTTTTTTTGACGTGAGAACCCACTATAAACGCCCCTGGTTTACCATTTCGCACATACTGATACATTTCCTCGGCGGGTACGTTTTGAGGCGGTAAATCGGCTAAAGCTGTCAAGATACTAGCCGCGCTACGAAATAAAAAGCGTTTACCACGACTTGCGGCGGTGAGGACTTCTTTGGCAAAGATGTTCAAATCCTCTTGAACTTTGCCATCTACAACTACACATTTATTGTCTGTAAGTTTTAGCAATCGATCTAGGGTAGAAAGCTTACCTGTAATATCAAATCCGGTGCGAATCCCGATAAGTAAAAATCGCTCTACAGTATTGGCGGGAATGCGCCCATTAGTTTTTTCGGCGACGTAATCGGGTAAATAACTGGAACTGTAACCAAATACCGAATCACGCGCAAATTCCGTTTCATGGACGGGAATAGATACGCCATCTACTATCAAATAATGCACGCTATCAATAGTTACTCGCCCACCTTCAAAGAAAGCAGGAACAAGAAAATGAGCATCAAAGCCTCCTAATTCTTCAGCAATTACATCAGTTTCAATGGGGTAATGTCCGCGCAAAGTAGAGTCGGAACGACTGACAATTAAATAATCTCGCAAGTTGACTGATGCGATCGCAATTTTTAAATTCTGACAAACTTCCCTAGTTACTTGGGCGGCTTGCTCTGGGGGAAGACTGCGAGTATTGGTTAAAACAAAGAATATTGGCGACTCATCAGTTAAGCCCAAGCGCAGCGTATCTACATCCCAAACCGTTAATAGTAAGCAACTGTGGACTGTCTGCGAACCTGTAGGATCGTCATCAAGCACAATAATCTTTGGATTCATATTAAATATTCCTACTGCATACATTCATTAGTACAGGCATCTCGCCCCTACTACAAGACGATGGGCAGGTTTTGATATGAGATGACAGAGACGTTTCTCTGAACGTCTCTTGAGAAAAGGCTATTTTTATTTGCCTGTTACTTTTTCTAGTAAATCTTTGCCTTGCTCTACCAAGCTTTTCTCTGAATCTGTAGCTTGTGACTCTTTGACACTTTTGAGATTTGCTTTATCTTCCGGCTTAAAAACTTGACTAGCGCTGGAAGATTCTTGCTTTTCTTCTTCTAAAATCCCCGCACCTTCTCTAAATTGATAAGCGCGATCGATTTTATCTTGATTTGTCAATTTGTCTCTAGAAGCAGTTATGGCATAACTTGAAGCCATAGTCGAAAACACAATTAAGAACATCAGCCCCAAGATAACAACTTTTTGAGTCAATGATTTTAGTAAGCTTTGCATAAAACGATTCCTATTTACCTTTACTTGAGGCATCCTACTTTTACGACTTGACCCGTGCCTTCTGCCGCAGGATATATTGATGCTTTAGGACAACCATTCTTGCTGAATACTTAAGCCGCGACTAGCTAAAGTTTGCTCAAATAAATCTGTTGGTAAAGCTTGCTCTACCGCCCATACTCCAGGCTTAATTAGTCTTTTTTCTAGTAACAACTGAGCAATACTCCCCGTACCGCAACCAGAGGAAGTCGCAGCATTATCATGTACTAAGGTCGCGCAATACCCCACATTTTGCCCTTCCTTACGCCCGGTAACGTGCGATCGCACTGCCACCCCAATACCGCTAAAAGGATTGGTTACATCGGTCATCAAGTGGCTGACACGCGCTAAAAATTCTACTGCCCCGCGCTGTTGAATTAGTTTTTTGGGAAACCAATGGGCGGCAATCCAAGTAAGATGATTGTAAAAATCGGGAACTGAGCCAAACTTAGTAATTACGGTTTTAACGGGGAAAGTTTCGGGCAAAGTAAAAGCTTCGGGCATATCAAACCAGTACACCCCCGCTTTGCCGTAAGGAGCGGGAAATTGGATAATTTCGCGATCGCTATAAGGCTTAATTTGTTGCCATTTTCCGTCAATTAAAGCCTTAAAGGGGTGTTGCAGACCCAAAAATGTCGTCCGCATAACCGTTATACCCGCACCGCCCGAACCGGAGACTAAATAGCTAAGGTGGATGCGTTCGGGTTCGTCTAATTGTTCTACGCATTGACGCACCATGCTATTAGAAATACCGGGGAAAATGCCTGTATTAACAATTGCCGTGACTCCAGCATTTTCGGCTGAAGTGCGATAAGCCAAAGCTTTGCGAGTAAAAGAGGGATGATCGCTGACATCTAGATAATTTACTCCTTGCTCGATACATAGTTGCAGAACTTCCGCATCGCGGTAGTGAAAAGGCCCGGCACAATGAATAACAAGATGAGACGATGCGATCGCATTTTTAAGATTAGTTGTATCTGCCAAATCCATCTCTAAAAACTGCACCCTAGCGCCAAGTTGAGCGCTGACAGCCTCTCCCGCCGTTGGGTTTCGGCTAGTAATGACAATTTGCGATCGCGTATGGGTAACAATGTCTTGAGCTACACTGCTGCCAACCCGTCCCCTACCGCCAAGAATTAAAACCTGGTCTGTCATAGCTGAAAATCAGTAACATCCTACTTTAGTTCAGCAGTTTTTATTTGTTTGTGTCTTCCGTAGTAAGGATGAAATTTTTATGACTGGTGCGATCGCTTTTTATCCTATCTATCGCTGTAATACGCAGAAACTATAACTATAGCAGCAGAGATTAGCACAAAAGCCAAGTTTACTACTTAATTAGATACTTTTCACGCTGCATCTATTTTAATATTACTTTCCATCTGCTTAAGGTCTATAAATTAAATACCTCTATTTGACTTATCCGATTTATTTAATACTTTTTGAAAATTAACTTTAGGTTTCATTCCTTATTAAACGAGCATCTAGACTTTTTCTAAAATTATAAATATTATCTTCGATCACAGCCCCGCAAACCATTCATAACCTTGGTCTTCCCAATAACCTTTAATGGGTAAAAAATTCTCAAGTAAAAAGATGCGATTAACCCACTTACTTTGTTTGTAGCCAAGTTTGATTGGAGCAGCTAGACGCAAAGGCGCACCATTTTCAATTGGTAAAGGCTGACCATTTTTCTCATAAGCCATCAAGGTTTGAGGATGCAAAGCCGAAGCTATATCCCAACTTTCATAATAACCATCTGCTGATTCAAAATAGACGTAGCGGACATTCTGTTTTGGTTTGGCAAGAGCAATAATATCTCGCAGTTGTAGCCCTCCCCATTGAACAATTGCCGCCCATCCTTCAACGCAGACATGGCGAATAATCATTGAGGTATGAGGCATTGCTTGAATATCTGCAATACTCAAGTTTAGCGGATTATCAATATCTCCCTCTACTATTAATCGAAAACTTACAGGATCGATTTTTGGGGTGAACTTATAACTATTAACAATTAAAGCTTCCGGTTCAATTGCACTGCTACTAAATTCAGGTATGGGTTTTGGTGAATTTAATAGTAATTCTTCGACGCTCTGATTTAAAGGCTCGAAAGTTTTGCCAACTACATCCTCAAAAAATCTTCCCCCACACCCGTTTAATAGCAAGCCCAAACTAGATAAACCCGATAACTGTAAAAATCGGCGGCGCATTAAAAAATGCCGCTTGGGAACTTCAATTAAACTCATACTATACCTTTCCAAAACATTGATTCTATCAACCGCGAACCGCCAACTTTAAGCCCTAATAATGAGTGTATAATCGCAAATCCAATTACTATGGGTACTGAGGCAAAATGAACGATTCGCAAAGCTTGCCAACTACCAAAAAAATCAACTATCCAATAAAACTGGGCGGGTTTATACATTCCCATACCGCTAAATATAGCAAGTAGTAAAATAGGCACGATCGCAGTGTACGCCAAACGATGCCAAGCGTAGTTTTTGCGCTTTGAATTGTGGCTAATTTTCAGGGCTTTAAGATCCTTACTGCTGGCAAATCGATGTTTCCAACGCTGAGTAATAATAATGTAAATTCCGTACCAAAGTAAATTTAGGGCAAATAACCACATGGCGGCAAAATGCCAGTGTCTACCTCCTGCTAACCAACCACCAAGGACAAATATCGGCGGAATTGGCAAACCATTGCGCCCGCCAAATACTGGATTAGCGTTATATATTTGCAATCCGCTAGTTATCATCAAAACTAAGCTAATTAGGTTAATCCAGTGAAAAGCTTTAGCAAGCAAAGCTTGGTGTATGGGGCGGGGAAAGAAAGATTTATCAGTAGAAAGCGAGGAATCCATAGATTTTAGCTAATATGAAATATCTTAATGTTGTCTCAACGCAAATTCCTGTGCGATCGCTTAATCTTTTAGGCTGATACAAGTAGCTGTCTCTACCAGAAAAAAATGCCGCTCAAAATCATCGAACACTTTGATAGTAGTTTTAGCCTCTCTCCTGAAGCTCAGGAGGCTTTGTTTAACTTGTTACGCGGTGAATCATTCCTTAATCAACTATCGGGGCAAATAGAGGGCAAAACTGTGGAGTTTACTGGGTTATTATTTCAACCCGTACCTTATACTACGGCGACTCCTAAAGGAATGCCCGCCGAGTACGAAAAATACCACGCTGACGACAACTATATTATTATCAACGTCCCGCCTAACTTTATGTTTCAGGCAAAAATATTTAAACCCAGTCGCCTTTGTGCAATTTACCGCACCTGTAGATAATGACAACTGAAGCTAATATCCCCACTCTTGCTAGTTTAGAATACATACCTTACCTAGATGCGGAGGGACAACTACCCGCACAATTCCAAGGAAAAGTTGGAGTTTACGCCATTTTCGATAAAGATAAAGTGTTGCAATACGTGGGTTATTCCCGCGATGTCGATCTTAGCCTCAAGCAACACATAGTCCGCCAAGCAGCAAAATGTTACTGGCTAAAAGTTCAAACTAGCGATCGCCCTAGCCGAACTATTTTAGAATCTATTAAAGATGCTTGGATAAGCGAAAATAGTACAAGTCCCGCCAGCGAAACGTCCCAAGCCGCACAGTGGACAGATCCTATTGATGCCAAACTCACCATGACGGCGGAGGAGCAAAGTAGTTACGATGCTGGCGATGGAATAATTCAAGTTAAATTACTTAAAAATATTGCCCGTCGAGTAGAGCAACAAATCCTCGCTCAGTTGGAGGAGCGCGGTTTAAAAATGCAAATACGTTTCAACCCCAAGCTGAAAGAAAAAGGTTTACTCGATTTGAAGCCGTAGGGATACATAAAACTATTTTTAAGAGAATTTCAGCCTAGGGATCAAATCCTAGGCTGACTGCGTATTTTATATTCAATCTAGGGCTAGTTATTAATAATGTGACGGTTTTTAAACAGTCTATTAAAACGCTAAATAAACTTAGCAATATGTTAACTAAGTCTGTTTTTTAAAGCTAACTTATTTTGGCAAACCTGGAACATTTTTAAATAGTTGTTCGACTAGAAAAATATGAAAGCAAACATACTAACACTTATGAAATCACTTCTCAATCAAGCTGTCAAGATTGCAGCATTATCTACTTTATTAATGGTTCCAGTATTATCCGGGCAATCTGCCTCCGCACAGCCTTCAGGCACTAGAGCAAGTTACCTCGGCGCAGGTGTTT
>Ga0115851_100449_pt1 | contig 18185 bp, 8 predicted proteins | sample InSIn2gowninarea_FD_83865 | JGI IMG/M metagenome (GOLD analysis project Ga0115851, IMG submission 83865)
ACATCAAAAAGCAAATTGATTTAAAGAATGAAAGGGATTATTTTTACAGGAATGATGGAGAAATGTTAAATTGGATTGATGAGAGATATGAGGGGAGAACCACAAAGCTCATGTAGAGCTATGACATTACCTCATTTGAGGAGACCCAAGATAGAAAGGTGTTGTAAGCATTAGTAATCATTCTTAGAAAGAAGATTCAGATAGAAGCAAATGAAGCCATGATGAGAATTTTTCAAGTGGTTATGTTCTCATCGAGAAACAAGGACCATGATAAGTGATAATGATGTTAAGTTAAATGAACCTGAAAGATATGTGCCTATGATGACATGATTGAGATGTTAAGATGAGAGGAACACTTGATGAAAGTGATGAAATAATGATGAGGGGAAAATGATGAACATGATGAAAGAGATGAGAGAAAAGAAAACATAAGATGAATAAGATAAAGATGATAAAGTGATGATAAGATAGTGTTAAGAGGATGCATGCCATATGAGGGAAGAGGCAAGAGTAGGGTTATCAACAAGTGATAACAAAGATAAGATATGATGGTGATGGGATATGAGTGACTATTTTCCTACCCCGCAATCTCCACTAGTAGATGATCATAAAAAAGAGTAAGCTCTAGTATCGACTCCCAATATGACAAGATCATAAAAAAGATTGATGATACAATGCAAGTGATGAAGATATTATGACAAGATACGATATCACTAGAAAAAGAAAGAAAGAAAGAAAGTATATTAATGCCCTCAGGTGACCAAAAGTGGTCAATGGGACTAGAAAGTACAATCATGTAAATGAAGCTAGAAATCCCCTAGTGGGGCCTCTAAAGGAAACATAAAATAATTAACAACTACAATCATACAAGAGAAACATGGCCTTAAAGGAAAGGAGGAATACAAAAACTAAGGCTCTCTAGGGAATGTTGCTATGGACCTCACTGGGGGGGAGCGTACAATGGTACTCTTTGGTCTAGGGAGATCTTAGGTGTGATCACTATGGGATTTGTCTATGATACTACTACTGGAGGAGAAGAAGGATGTGGTCCAATGCATCAATGAAGGATCCTTAGTGCTCTATGTACATATCCTAGTATAGCATGGTGGATGTAAGTGCTCATCTCGATGTCTCTTGCGAGCTCACTCAGGAGAAATGGAACAAAAAAAGGACATGATGATTCAATCCCCAAATGGCTACTGAGCCCAAGCTAAAAGTTATCGTCATAAGAGGAGGGCCTCTGGAAAGTATAGATCCAAACATTATTGATTAGGATAATGAATGAATGTACTCAAAGAGTTGTGTGAGTCTTAGAAAAGGCAATAATAGCATCCTCAGATCTCATAGTAAACTGAACATTAGAAAATGAAATGGGTCTCAAACTCAATCTCAAGAGAGCAAAGGTGACAGACTCAAAGGTATTTATCTATGTGGTGGTCTATCTTGATCCTCAATTGGTGTGAACATACTCAAAATTGAATAAGGGCTAATCTCGAGCTAAGAGGAAGATCCAAGATGATGTATAAAGGTGGCTAGATCAACCGCCTATCTAACTAGAGGTAATGATGAGCATAATGGTCTAGTTTGAGTGTCAATGGATGCAAGGGAGACATCCAAGTAACTTGAATATAAGATCTATCGATAGTATCATGTATCATTATGAGGTATTCTTCTACTGTTTGAGATAAACCTGTATGAGGTGAAGGTAGACTATCTGATGAGAAACCAAATCATGAAAGCATCTTGGATACCTCGATGGACTAGCATCAACAGAAACCCTAGGTAGATAAGTCAATCGAGGAAGTTAGGGATCTAACTAGGAGTCTATCAGAACCACTCCCATGAGTAGATAAACCCTAAATATAATAAAGAAAGAGGACTATGTAAGTGAGGGCCCAAACCAGAAGAAGATGGCATCCAAAATCCACAAGGAAAATAGGGTGTGGGACTACCTCTTACTCTGGATGAAGCATGATAGGAAGGTGATCAAGATCCTCTCTTTCGATGTCCAATGAACTACCAATAAGTTGGGTCCCAAAACCTCTACTTTGTACAAGGCTATAGGTATGAATAGGGTTTAGAATAACTCTAACTTGGATGAAACATCCTAAAAATGTAACTGGAAGCATTGTCTCTCCAAAGTGGATAAGGTTGCATACCCTCAACAAACTTCGGGTGGCACTGTTGACCTCATGGAGAATCTGGGACCTAAAAAGAGCACTCCTAAGTATGTATAAGAGGAGGTAATATTTATACTATCACCATAAAAGCTAAGTTATGTTTGGTCCATTATGGCCTTTGAAATATTAAATAGCATAATCTTAGTCTTGCTAAGATTCACTACCAACTCCTACTTAGCACTGAGCCTATCGAGAGCATTGAGAAAATCCTATAAACCCTCAACCAAGTGGGATAACAATATGATGTAATAAAAAAAAAAAAGTAAGGAAACTCTACTACCATGAAGAAGGCATCCACATGCAGACCCTATGGTCTCAAGGATAAAGGAATCTAGCTCATCTATATATAACCCAAACAAAGTCAAAGAGAGAGGACAAACCTATTTCTCCCCTATGATGTTAAGAACATTATTGGAGAGTCCATATGAGGTGCTCACTCATCTTGAATTCAAGATAGCCACTAAACCCTCCTCTGGTACTCCTAAAATCCTCAACCACTCCATGAGTCTATGTTTAGTAACAATGTCAATGGCTTTCTTGAAGTCTACAAAATAGCAGAATACTAGAGACTTTTGGAATCTAGCCTCCTCAATAATAGTCCTGAGTGTGAAAATATGATTAGAGGTATGATAGTCTCTATGAAATACAACCTATTCTATAGCTCAAAACCCCCTATAGTTACCCATCCAAGAGAGATTCCCGTCCAAGACCATGGTGTACAACTTGGCTAGGGTGTGGCTAATCATGATGGTGCAATAATTTCTCGAGTCATCAGGATCATCGATATTAAATATGGGATGAATGATGTTGGTATATAGGAAGAAGGGAAACCATGGAAAATAATATTGTTAAAGAGATGTGTGAGGATGGCAGGGAGGGTGTGGATGGCATGCTTGAGGAATTTGGCTTGAAGATCGTCAATTTCCATGGCCTTCCCCAAGTTTAGTTTTTGAATGGTAGAATGGATGAGGGGGGATGAGAAAAAGTCTGAAGTGAGGGGATGATGGATAGGAGTGAGTGGGGGATGTTCATCAAAAGTGTAAAGGTGAGAAGCATACTCATGTTATTCTTGCAGAATAACACTATGAAGGGGTAATATTCTTTAGATTCATTATTCTTTCATTCATTCATTTCTTTCCCAATAAACTTCCTTCTATACTTATTGCTCTTTATTCCCTCTTCTTTCATTTATAAATAATTGTATAAATTCAATCATGAGTATACATTGTATATACTTAGTATTTTTCTTAAGAGTCTTATATTATATGTGCCTTAGTCAAGGTATGGTTCTATTTAAAGTATTTTCAGGTCATGTTCATGTTATCGAGTCTTAGTCAGAGGAAAGGCATTTCAAATCTTGCTATTTTGTTAATTAGTGGGTATTATTTATACATAGTCTAATGAGTCATATTTAGGATATGTGTATAGGCCATAAGCTAAAGAGTGTCAATCTTGTAAAATTGGGTAAGTATTTTCTGGGAATTATTTCCAGGTGTTATTGTATATAGTCTATTTGTATAAGTCTAAGTCTAGTTCAGGTCATGCTGAAAGTGTAGTTATTTAGGTTTGAGTCTTGTGTAGTCTGGGAGTTCTTTCCAAGTATTATTGTATATAACTGTTAGTTCAAATTTAGGTCACTCAACAGGTCATGTATTGGAACCCATGGAATTCTAATTGAAGAGTTGCATCTTTTGATAGAAATCAGCAAGCTCTAACTTCATCCATTATCAGATATTCTAGAAGGTCTTAGTGGTGGGAGATGTTACAATGCTCACATTTAGCGAACCCCATTGATCTTAAGTGATGATGTCATACTTTTTGAGAAAAATTGATGGGTGGTAAGGCTTCTCAAATATTCAACAATACCCATCGATGTGCAACAAAACTTGCTAAGGATAAATAGATACTGTAAGAAGAGATGAATAATTAGGTCCACTTAATCAAGAGTGTATGACCCCTTAGACTCTACCAACATATCGATTATGACTCATTTTCACATGGAAATAGTAGTTCATTCTTAGGACCAAATGGTTACATCTTCCTTCACCCTTACAATTGTTAGAACCAAAATTGTAACACAAGCATTTAATGTTTATAGAGGGTTAGTGGCTCACTGATTGATTAATCAGCTTAACTGTACCAATAGAGATGGTGGACCATACCTCATAAATATAGCAACAGTTCAAATGTGCCATAGTAAAGAGATAAAGGATGACTAATTACTACTAGATTGGTATATGATTGAAGATCTATAAATTCTAAGAATCAACATGCATTGAGACCATAATCCATGATTAGTCATAGATTATACATTTTCCTATACATGATTGTGAATATTTAGTTTCATCTAGTTCTTAGCCAATAGGGTAGTTGCATTCATTAATGATGGAAAACCACCTATTTTGTAGATAGAACATTATAAATAGTGAAATGTTAGAGGTCCAAAAGGTCAAACATTTTAGCAAAGTTTCCCAGTGTGAGAAGTGTTTTCATATATGATAATACAATACTATAATATTTTACTCTGCAATTTGTGGCTATTATTTTGTTTTGTAAACATTATGTATGAAGCATTGTCCTAAATTATGGTTGTGTATGACAATTACAAAACCCCAAGAATAAGGTAGTTGTTCTATTCTTAGTCTTGGTAATGGATTATAGCCTATGCAATGATGCTCGAGCTGATTAATTTCAATTTGCTTTTAGTAGTTTAGCTTTTATGTATTTCCTATTACTCTTTACCTTTTTTATTTCTTTCCAATTATTTTTGACCTCTTTCATAGATAGGAATCGACCTATAACCCATATATTTAGCAAAAAACCCTCATGAGCATATTGTTCCACCACTTTTTGCTCTTTCAAGAACCCTATTGTTGTAGGCAATGGATAATTATACTAGACCAAACCTTAAGGTTACATTATACCGATCAGTAATAGAAACACTCATTTTTGGCACACCTGATGGGACATGAGTAAAACCTAAATCATTTAGGCATAAAATATCATTCATTTTTGGCACATATGATGGGACACGAGTAAAGATCCAAATTATTTGGGTGTGAATAGGCCAAATAGCTATATCTAGTAGGCTATCACCCTTGTGCTTGAAATATTATAATATTTAATAGATTGTATTGGTGACTTTGCTATCATACCAATTATTTTTGTGAACCCTAACACCTCTAATTCATAGATTTATGAGAAGTAGTATGAGAGGACTAGGTGAAAGATTTACCAAACCCTTTCCCCACAAATTCCTTTGAGAGCTATCCCATTATCAGCCGTATTTGACTCTATCCAACAAAATCCTTCACCTCATACTACTGGTCTAAACATGGTTCATCCTGCTCTTGTAGATTTTCTCGCTTGGAATAATAGTCATCCCTTTGTAGTTACTACTAATTTCCCATCTATTCCTCAAGTAGCTTTTAATTTTTTGCCTAAATATGATGGTTAAGAAAAATGCCTTATGAGCATTATCAAGATGTATATATTTTGGCTTTAAGTTTTGATATTATAGATGAAACTATAATGACCAGGTTTTTATTGTATTCTTTTAAAGGCAAAGTAGTTGAATGGTTCATAACTCTGACCCCCCAATCTATAAATACATGGAGAGAGATGTGTCAAGCTTTAATCAAGAGATTTACTGAAGATGGTGGTGATAGCACCTTTTTGAGCCTCATAGCATGTATCAAAAGACATCCCTGTGAGTCTGTAGATGATTTTAATATAAGATTTGAGAAAATATAGAAGTCCATTCTAGTAAGGATTAGACTTACAAATGCTCAAGCCTTGGTATATTATAGGAAAGCATTCCACCTAGATTTGAATATGTTAATTGTTATGTTAGGAGATACTTTCCTAGATGTCTATTAGAGAGTCAAAATTGTTGAACATACCTTGCTTTCCTTTGGAAAAATGCAACCAAAATTCACTACACCCTTATTTCCTAATCTACCTCCTAAGGAAACTCCAATATAGATTCCTCATCTAGGAGTTTTAGCCTTACCACCTCCTCCTCATAAACTAGCACTCCTTGCTCTACCATCTACAAGTATAAGTACAATTTTCCATAACCTTAAATGCATTCCTTGATATTTATTACATTCAAGATATTATTGTAGTTGATCTTCCACCTCTATTTAGAATATGCTTATCTAAAGAATTCACTACCAAGTTGGGAGGGTATTTAGCCTTAGATTACACACACCTCCTACTTTCTTTCTAGAAAAAGCATGTCAAGATCCCAAATGAAGGTACCAAAAATGTCCATCTTAAGATCACCAAGAAAAAATATATGAATGCCTATGAGCAAGTAGAGATATTTGAAAGGGACCCACTCATGGAATCATTACTAACCATAGAAATTATTTTAGCAAATGACCTTAAGTATTAGGTCACTAAAATTGGCATGGGAAACTATTGCTTATTTCAAAATGTTCAACCAATCTTAGTCACAATTGAAAGAGAACATGAAGTATGAATGATGCTCAATGATGGGACCAGATGTAAACATGGTTGCATAGCTTCACATTTAGATTCACATGGATTTGTACCAATAATTATGCTATGTATGAAGCTCTATGCTTAAGGCTATCTAAAGCTATCAGTATGGGCATCATATGCCTAGTATTCCATGGTGATTCTAAACTAGTCATAAATCAAGTCAAGGACAAGATTAGTGCAAGGCATCACTATCTCAGTACTTACAGGAATAGGATATAGGACTTGATGGAATCATTCCTAGACATTAATTTTATCTCTATTACTAGAAATTATAATCAAATTGTTGATGCACTTGTAGGAAAAGGAGCACATTTCAATCTTACTCATCATCGAAGAGTTAGTAGTGGAGTCAAAGTCCTATGCAGGCCATCTATACCTAACACTGTAAAGTTTTGGTAGGTATTTGACCCTGATGAGCATATTATAAATTTTCTTGTAGATGAATTAGTGGCTCACACCTTTGGTGTTATATAACTACCTAGTTATTTTCAATAATCCTATGTTATACAAATGAGAAACAGTGTTGTATCCAAAGGTTTGCTTTCCTTTAAATAGCTACTATCATGAATGCACTTGCAGTTCCAAATGAATAGAGCTTCCATGTTAAGAAGCAAGTTTATCTAAGGAAAAATAAGACTTTTATCAATATGAGGATGACATGACCAACTAGCTTGATGAAAGGTATGCCAAAAATACCACCAAACTACACCAAAGCTATGACATTGCATTATTTGATAAATCTTAGGATAGACAAGTCCTACAAGCTTTGGTGCTGATTCTTGGTTGTATGAACCAAATTGAAGCTGATGAATCCATGATTAGAATGGATTATAACATTGATGAAGGGTTAGTGAGCTATGATTTTCTTGCCTTCTTGTTGAATGAAATTAGAAATAATCTATTCAATATCGACAAGGGAGATTTTAGGCACTCCTCCTATCTATGGTGGTTGATTATCCATGAAAATCTACAATTTTTAGTTGATGGGGGATTGTCTATAGTGCCAACCACTGCTTCTATAGCTCCTACTTCAATTGACATGAGAGTGTTGGTACTCACCAAAACTCATGGCTCTTATTATGAGTTCATGGAGAAATGTTTTGCACTAGTCATGAAGATTCTCATGGGGAGGAATGTACATAGATTGTATCAAACTATCTGGTAAGAACTCCAAGGTGAAAATAAAATTGGAGACTGGTATTTCTTAAAGAAGAGGATAGTTATTATAAGGTATGGGTATTTTGGAACTCCCTTTTTGCTACCCATATTTTTTACCCCGCAATTGTATTATTTAGAGATGGGTAGACAAATGAGCACCATAAAGACCAAATATGGGTCTGATGATAATTTTGAACATGTAATTAAAATATCGATTGTAGCAGGTAGTTTTACATTGATGGAAGTAGATTGTAAAGAAGAATTATCCAATAGAAGGTGATTGGATGTATGACCCCTTAGGGGAATGTAAGAAATAATAAAGGAAAATAAAAAATGTCCAACATTCAATCATGAATCCTAGCCCATATTGAATTTTTTGCAAACTAGACTAAACAGGAAGTTGAAGTCTCTTTGAAGTGGGAATTTGGCATTTTGGATAAGGTTGGATGGGCTTAGAGGGCCTAAAAAAGTATAAAATATGGGAGACCAGAAGGAAAAAATTTGTCTTAGCCCTGGAGGTCATTGCTCAATTGCAAGATGAGTTGGGATGGAGCCCCAACAAAATTGAATATTTTACAAAATACAAATTTGAATATACCACCAAATCAATGTATGTTGATGATAATCCTTTTGGTGAGTTTAATCATGATCAGTATTGGCATGCATAATTTTAGCAAGACCCGCTACAAGAAAAAGGAAAACCTTTGTTAAACAAAATTTAAGGGAAGGCTTCAGGAGAGGATTAACCACTACTATAATGGAAAGAGTAGCTTTGAGAATCCAAGAAGAGAAAACTTGTAGAGGGTCCTAGCTCATAGCAGCCTTCAAAGAAGAAAAAGGAGACACAAATAGTCATGCTTACAATTTTCAAGAAGTCTTCCTTGAAGAAACAAAGAAAATTAATGTTAATTATTAAATATGCAACCAAAAAATAGCCTGTAAAAAGAAAGCCATCTATGCCTAAGAAAATCCATATTCCATCTCTGTAGGTGCAATATGAAGAGCCAGATACAAGCATGAGAGACATGAAACTTTTAGATGTTGAAACCTAAAAAACACAAAGCACATACACGATAGTATATCAAGATGCTTAGGAAGACCCAAGGGATGAAGTGCAACAAGGGAGAGGAAATGCGCTTAGAATAGATGGAACAATAGAAGCAAGAGGAGAAGTGATCAGAGATGATGATGATGATGATCCAAATAAAAAGGGCTCTGAACCAATGAATAAAGAATCATAGAAAGATGCAACTGCTGAAAAAGGGGAAGAAGAAACATAGGAAGAACCCATTGTAGAAACAACAAAGGAGATGTCTGACCAAAAAATTCCATCATTAACATCAAAGGTAGGTACATCCCACCATGCTTTAATTCCTTATTCAATCATGTCAAAAAAGAAATAAAGATTATTTTTTCTACTCAAGTAGTAGAGCCCATTGATTGGGCAACATTCATTAATAAACCCTTTATACTACTAGAGCAACAAGGTAGATTATTGAGTAGAGTTATAGACATGGGGAATATTAAAATTACACATATGCCTTTCAAATATGGATAGTTAGATACAAATCCTACCACCATAATAAATGTAAATATGTAGAGTGCCTCAGTAGTGGATTAGTCTAGGTTTTTGGTTAAGACTTCCCTAGTTGCAAGAAAAAGTCTCCAATCCTTGGAGAATAAAGTAGAGAAATTAAATAAAAAGGTTGAGCAACTCAAATTAAATTGCTCCCAAAAGGATAAAATGATGGACGGATTACAAAACTAAAATAATGAGTTAATACATAAATTGATCAAATAAAATTTTAAACATGAAGAGAGCCTATAGGATGCTAAGGTTGAATTAGAGAAAATGAAGAAACAAGTTGAAGAGCTGAAGGCTCATTCTAGCATAATTGAAAAAAAGGCTTAAAAGGTAGAAGAAGAATTGAAAAAGACTATAGCAACCAATAAATTTTTGAATGATGATAAGATTAAGATGCTAGAAATTATTAAGAATTTCAAGAATATTTTGGTAGAACAAGTTAGAGAAAGATTGGTCAGCATATCCCAGTTGTATTATTTGAAAAATCAAGTAGAATAGGCTGTCCAATAATATAATGCTTAGAATGCACTCCACTAATTGGCCTTAATAGTCCTAGTATCAAGGATTGAAGGAATGCAATATTGCTTAGGGAATTAACAGACAGGGAATGCAATATTGCTTGGGGAATTAACTCCAAGGTTGAGATAAATAATTTTGAGAAGAATTAAATATATTTATTATTTGTAAGATTTTTTGTTTTCCCTGGACTTGGAGAAAAGTCAATTGAATGTAGAAATGAGTTTTGTAAATAGATATTTTAATTATTTAATTCAATTGAAGGCTCCCAAATTGTGGGAAGAATCAGATGTACAAATTAGTGCTGACTGATGGATGGAAAATACTAAATAATTTTTGGGGAAAACCTTATCTAAGAATAACTCTCAAACTTGCAAGAAATCATTGAACTGGTTTAGGAGGCATTATCAAGATTTTTGCATGCTGGAAGATTGAAGAATGTGTTAATGGGCTTAAGATAGAACATTGTAAAATTCCAAGCATACTTCATTTTATCACAAGTAGATAATAAAGATCTCAAATATTTATATAATAAATTTCAATCTTTGATTCCTACAGACTTGATCCTAGTGCCAAAGACCCTAATAAAGGATACTACCAGGGAAGCAAGTAGGAGTAGCTAATAAGGGTCTTATTCTTCAGTAGGTTAAAGACACCCAAGAGCTTCCAAAAATTGTTGTTCTTGTAGAATCACACTCTAAAGGGGTAATATTCTTTAGATTCATTATTCTTTCATTAATTCATTTCTTTTACAATAAAGTTTCTTTTGTACTTCCCACTCCTCATTTCCTTTTCTTTCATTTATAAATACTTGTATAAATCCAATCATGAGTATACATTGTATATTCTTAGTCTTTTTATTAAGAGTCTTGTATTATATGTGCTTTAGTAAAGGTATGGTCCTGTTTAAAGTATTTTCCATTCATGTTCATGTTACCAAGTTTTAGTTAGAGGAAAGGCATTTCAAATCCTACCATTTTGTTAATTGATGGGTATTGATTATATATAGTCTAATGAGTCAAATATGGGATTTGTGTATAGGCCATAAGATAAAGAGTTTCAATCTCATAAAATTGGCTAAGTCTTTTTCGAGCATTATTTTTAGGTGTTAGTGTATATAGTATATTTGTATGTGTCTAAGTCCAGTTCGGGTCATGTTGAAAGTGTAGTTACTTAGGTTTGAATCTTGTGTAGTCCGAGAGTTCATTCCAGGTATTGTTGTACATAACTATCAGTTCAAATTCAAATCACTCAATGGGAAATGTATTGGAACCCATGGAATTCCAAAGGAAGAGTTGTATCTTTGGATAGAAATTAGTGGGCTCTAACTTCATCGATCATTAAATAGTCCAGAAGGTCTTAGCAACAAGAGTTGTTATAATGCTCACATTTAGCAGACCCTATCGATTTTAAGTGATGACATCATACTTTTTGAGGAAATTCAGTGGGTGGTAAGGCTTCTTCAATATTTAACAATACCCATCGATGTGCAACAAAACTTGCTAAGGAGAAATAGACATTGTAAGAAGATATGAACACCTAGGTCCAATTAATCAAGAGTGTATGACCCCTGGGACTTTGTCAACATATCGTCTGGAACTCATTTTCACGTGGCAGTAGTAGTTCATTCTTAGGTTTGAATGGTTACATCTTCCTTCACCCTTATAGTAGTCATCACCAAAACTATAGCATAAACATTTAATGGTTACAGAGGGTTGGTGCTCATTGACTAATTAATCATCTTAACTATACAAATAGAGATGGTAGACCATACCTCATAAATACAATAATAATTGAAATGTACCATAGTTAAGATACAAATGATGATTGAATGCGATTGGATTGGTATATGATTGAAGGTTTATAAATTCCAAGAATAGGTGTGCATCGATACCATAATCCATGATCAGTCATAGATTGTACATTTTCCTATACATGATTGTAAATATTTAGTTTCATTTAGTTAGTCAATAGGGTAGTTGCAATCATTAATGATGGAAAACCACCTATTTTGTAAATAGAACATTATAAATAGTGGACTGTTAGAAGTCCAAAAGGTCAAACATTTTAGCAAAGTTGTCCAATGTGAGAAGTGTTTTCATATATGATAATACAATATTATAATATTTTTTCATCTACAATTTATGGTTGTTATTTCATTTTGTAAACATTATGTATGAAGCATTGTCCTAAATTATGGCTATGTATTACTATTGTGAGATCCCAAGAGTAAGGTAGTTGTTTTATTCTTAGTCTTGGTAATGGATTACTACCTGTGCAATGATGTTTAAGCTAATTAATTTCTATTTTTTTCAGTAGCTTAGCTTTTACCTCTTTCCTGTTACTCTTTTCTTCTTTTATTTCTTTTCAATTACTTTTGACCTCTTTCATAGATAAGAATTGGCCTATAACTCAAAGATTGAGTAGAAAACTCTCATGAGCACATTATCCCACCATTTTCTTCTCTTTCAAGAACCCTACTATTGTAGGAAATGGAGAATTGTACTAGATCAAACCTTAAGGTTACATTATACTATTCAACAAATCCTTTCAAGCATGGAAACAAATGGAATTTGTGAGGTAGTTTTTAGGTAAGAAGTAAAACCAAAAGGATTTTTGGTTAGAATGAAGTGAAGAGATAATATTGGTTCTCTTTTTGGCTAAGAAGTTACATTTCTTATTCCTAAGGAGATGATGGTAAGATGGATGGAGTACGGTGATGGAGGCGGATATAGGGTCACAAACCGTGGATCAAAGGAGGTAATGATGGGAATCCTTGCACTCGATATCAAACTAAGGATTCATCAAAAAATGGCCTAGGTGGCAAGAGTGGGGGGTGGCCTTAGTTTGTGGGGAAAGGCTTAGAGGACCACTGACCAGAGGTAAGTAGAAAGAAAGGAAGCTTGATCCTCTATCGATGGGAGGGAAGGTAAAGTGAGGAGTTTTTGTTATAAGATGGTATTGTAGAGTGGGTCAAAATCTAAGTCAAATAGGATGGATAGGTGAGGGGCTGTAAGAGTGGGAGTGGTAGCTGGGGGTATATGGAAGATTTTATAAAAGAGATAATGTGAGGTGGGCATGGTCAGCTAACTAAAGTTGAGGGATGACAAAGAAGGAAAGGAGATAATATTTTTATAATAAGGGTAAAGTTTATTATCAAAAAGCGATGAAGGGTTTTGTTCAAACCCAAAAAAAATTGATCACAAATTGGTTTCCAAAATATAAAACCACTACCCATATATACTTGATGGTAGCTAATATAATTTATGAAAAACTAATAACAAAATAAGTTTTGATGCTATCCATTTATAACCTGTTGGTAGCCCTAATGCAACCTAATTTACATATTGTATTAATAGAAAATCATCAAACTGTAGTCAAAATGAATTTTAATCATAGATGGGATGCTACCCAACTTTCTCTTTATTGATAGAATATTCTAATTAAGAAATATTTTATTAAGGCTAAAGGTGGGCTGAGATTTGTTGATTAGATGTAGAGTTGATTGCTTTCCATTCGCTATATCCTATTCGATGAGTTTCCCTCTAGTCTCTCCTTGGGATGGTCTCCCCACATGACTTTGTTCAATATATTTCTTTGTGGGATTCCATCTTGTCCTTATTCTTATTGTGTTGTTGTTGATTGAATATCTTCATTCCTTACTTTTTTTTTTCACCCTCTTGATTCTTTCTCCATCTTCTCCTTCCACAACTTCTATATTTGTTGTCTCATCTTCTCAAAAAATTGAATTGTAATCTTATTCTTCTTTGACTATTGCTTCTAAAATTGATAACACTACATAGGATTATACTATGGTTGATTTCTTCTTTTAGAATTCATTTGAACTTAACTCTTTTTCTAACATGGTTCTTTTTGTCTACATTTTGGATGTATTCTTTTTTTTTTTTTGACTGACTTCCACCCTTGCTCTTTTCATTTATCTTGAAACTCTTTTTCATTCTTTTCTTTTTCTCTCCTTCCCAAGGTTCATTTTAGCCATGAATATTCACTAATAAGTGAATTTTAGAAATCCTAAAAATAGAAAATGGCAATTTTTTTGGGTTAGAACAATACCCATGTCGCCAAAACAAATTATTAATTTTTTTCAGGCCTTGGTTGCCAAGTCAAATTTAAATTTTAAATTAAATTTTTATTAAGTTACCAATATTTTGAAATAATAAATAGCTAACTTCACATTGAAATTAAAAATTATTATTTATATTTTGATTAAATCACTCTAAATAATAAATTTGATACATCCATTATTATTTTCTTCTATATCTCTTTTGATTGAGTGTATCAACAAAGCCTACAAGATCTAAAAAGAGTTGTGATAATCAGTGAGATCTTATTCTGAATCTTATTATGTTTTGTAATATTTGTAATTACTATCTACTTCCAAATGGTAGTATATTCCTCTAAACAATCTCATCTACCTATGAACGATGGCATCTACCTTCGAACAATGGCATCTACCTCTAAATGGTGGAATCCTTCTTCGAATGATGGCATATTTTATAGATGGTAGTATTATGCCTTCAGATGGTAGCATTTTGCCTCTAAATGGTAATAGGTTACTTTCATCTGGTAGCATACTTCTACAACCTAATGGCAGCCTACTACTACTCAATGGTAGTCTGCTATCACTCGATCGCAGCCTACTACTACTTGATGGTAGTCTGCTACCACCCAATGGCAACCTACTATAGCCCTATGACATCTAAAATGCTACAGAGTGGCATTAGGATGCTATCAAGTGGTACCAGGTAGTAGTACCTACTATTGGCTAGTACCATCTTGGTACAGTCCGATAGCATCCTAGTACCACTTAGAAACATACTGCCTACAAATAATGGTAGTATATGTTCAATGGCTTTATAATTTTCATTTGTTTGGTACAATATTAAAATTTTTGATTCAAATGTTAATTGTAGATACTATGGAATCTAAGAACAATAGTAAAAGGGGACCAAAAAAGGATATATTATCTTATTTTTCTAGTGGATAGTTAGAAAATGAAGGAACTCAATAGGCATATTCAATTGATATAGGTACTTACCTTATCTTTAATTTTTAATGTAAGAATTGAAATTCCAACTGTATTATCTTCGATGTATTGAAAATACATTATGATGATGATGATGTACCAATTGATAATGAAAATAATACTTTTATTTTTTATAAGCAAAAAACCCCAATAATCATGTATCATCTGATGATGTTTTTGTTGCAATTGATGTACAACCACTTACAATTGAGTACCCTACAAATGGACCACCTTCATATGCTGATAATCCTAATCCATCTACTGAAAAAAATTAAAATATATATATATGGAAAAATTTACAAATAGATCTACAAAATAATTGAAAGTTGAAAAAAAATGAAGTGTGAAATGGACTATTGAAAGAGTTTTTCAGGTCAATTGGGTGGAAAAAAATCCATTCATTGAACCAATTGATCCTGGTGATGAAAATGATCCAACAAAATGCATATGTTAGATATCTTTTTGGTAAATAAAAATAGAACATCGAATGCAACTAAAACTAGATACAATACAAAAATATTATAGTAAATTATATTATAACAAAATAGATTACAATGGAAAGATAATTAAGTGTTGCAAGGTTAAAATTGAAGATGAGTGCAATCACTTATGATATAAGGAAAAATATGAGAGGTACATGAAAGAAAAACAAGATCTATAAGATAAAGGTGGAAAACTAGAAACACATTTTGAAAAAATTAGTGATGCAAAAAGGTCAGCAAAATTTACTCAATTTTGTACTATCTTCTATATTCTTAAACAAGGTATACCTATTTCAAATTTTATAAATTTTAAAAGTTTATATCAAAGAGTTGGATTACAAAATATACCACAAAAGCTTTGATTAGAGATAAGTGCTTGGGAAATGGTAAAATATTTTTCGATGGTTGAGATTGAAAATTTAAAAGATAATTAAAAAATCATAATTTATTTCACTTTCACTTGATGAATTTACAATAGTGGATAATACTTCATGGGTTTGCATGCATGTATACACTTTTCAAAATAATTGTAGGATACCACATCTATTAAATATTCATAAAATAGATGAAAATTACAATGCAAAAACTCTTTACAAGTGAGTTATTTCTAACTTAAAATATTTTGTTGGAATGGATGATTATGAAATTGCTACAAAATTGATATGTGTTGGAGAGGATGGTGCATCAGTAATGCAAGTTAATTGTAATGGTCTTTGTGTTAGATTACATACTTTAGCAGTTCCTTATATGATTCTCATTCATTGTATGGTACATAGAATGAATCTTGCATATAGAATTATTGGCACTTTTATAAGTGTTTCAAAAGTTGAAGATCTTATTCATGACTTACATGCATATATTGCAAGAAGCCGAAAAAGATATAAAGAGTTCAAAAATTTCTTTGTTGAAATAACTGATGGAAATAAGCTTTTAAAAGATGTTGATACAAGATGGATTTTATTGTATGAACCAGTAAAAAGAGTTTTGATTGAATATCTACGTTCAACTAGTTATATGTATAAACATCATAATGTAGTTCATAAAGCAAAAGATTTACTATTTCATTTGATAGATTTTCAAATATTGCTAACATTATGCAGAATTATTCCAATGTTAGAGAAAATCAATACTTTAATGAAACATTCTCAATAAAGATCATATATATATATATATATATATAATTTTATGTCTTTGATAAAATGAGTATCTCTATCTTTGGATATGCTTTATATAGGTGTAGATAGTTTTAAAGGTCCTTTATTTCAAAGATGGTAAAATTTGACAAATCTTAAAGATCCAAATAATTTTTTGAAATTCAATATCAATGATCATATTTGTATAGAGGTGAAAGGAAAGTTGATACTGTTGCATGTTCAAAATATGTGAAGGGATTTGGTTAGAGCAGAATATGAAGATGAACCTATAAATCATCTTCTTTTTTATAATTGTATTTATGAAACATGTGTTAATTTGAGAAAGATTTGTACAACCTTAACCAATGAAATTTGTGAATGATTTCAATGAGATGATTTACTTTAATCAATGGTAGTTGTAAACCTTAAATTTTGGAATATAGATAATCGTGATCCTATAAGCCCTCCATCCTATCCCAACCCTTTTCACATGGTCAATTTTGGTAACTTAAGCCTTTGTTACCACTTGGTCACTTTGGACCCTGATCGACCCACCAATTAGGGGATCGGATGATTGGTTAGGGTTTAAACCCTAACCATCCCACCAACTAGTCCTGTATAAATGTCAATTCAAAAATAGCTTTCATAATCACTCAGTTACTTTTTACAATGAAAAAACTCGTGACTTCTTGCTATCAATATGCACTTGGATTTGTTCATTCAAGCTTTTTTCAAAGATTCTTCTACTTGGAGCTTTACCCATTATTTTCAAAGCAACAAAAAGAGGATTCTTGTCCTCTTCTTGCAAGGGAACCTTGGGTAACACATTCTTGGCCTTTGTTTTATGGTTGTAATCATTATTTTGAGTGTTTTTGTAGGATATTAAGGAGACATTCAAGGGATTAATCATATATCCTTTTTTCGTGTTATCATTGTTACTTTGGTGCATGCTTGCATATTAGTTGTTCTAGGCTAGTCTCTTGTAGACTTAGGCTAGGATAGTTTAGTTTAATATTATTTTAGTTAATCTATTTTAATCCTATGCTAGTTTGCATTTTAGGCATTATGTTCCTTTCTAATGCCTTATTGATTCAAGGTCCAAGGGCTTACAAGCTCATTAGATAGCCTTGCATGGTTCTAGGGTCTTAAGGATCTAAGACATAGAAGTATCCATTTTTATTTATCATTATCATCTAATCATGTTTTAAGAAATATTTTAGACACTACACCATGGGTTTTTATTAGAGGGGAGGGAACTCAAGTGTGGGATCTCCTTAGCTCCCTTGCACCCTCTTTGGGATTCCTACAAATTGGTGATCATGGTGGGACCTTCCTTGGTACAAGATTTTGCAATCACAGGGGAGTTTTACATCCCTCTCTCCTTGTTTTTTATTTGTTATCTTTGACCCTTTCTTACTATGTTTTTGGGTATCTCTATATACATTTTTTTAAGGAACATTCCTAACCAATCTTGGACAAAACCCTAAAAATATTGAAGTATGAAAGTTAGTAGAATAGTAGTCAGCTCATTGCAGATCGATTGATAGATTTTGATCAAATTTAAGTAGATTGGTT
>Ga0115851_100450_pt1 | contig 18167 bp, 21 predicted proteins | sample InSIn2gowninarea_FD_83865 | JGI IMG/M metagenome (GOLD analysis project Ga0115851, IMG submission 83865)
TGGTCATTTGTGCTTTAGAATTATCAGGAAAATTAGGCATTCCTTATTAAAATTTACCTAATCACCCCCATTAATAATTATATGCATTATTTTGAACCATGTACTTATGAAAAAAAAATTGAACCATGTACTTATGAACAAAAGAAGATGGAAAGATCTTACCTGATTCATAAGACGATGGCATGTCCATTGAGGAAGTTTGGATTGATATTTTAGATAGAGAAGAATAGGAGTGGTCATTATCTTCATCATTTTCACATCACTAGTGGCCTGCTGGTAGAATGGCATGCCAGTGGTGGCCCTCAATATCTAATATCTTAGGCCATACCAAGTCTTTGATGGATGTAAATAGGTCTATGTCATCAATTTTATAGGTTCCCATACCTTTCTTCATGATCTAGACCTATTTTTTTGTATTTTCCCCTGATGTAGGATATTGCAAGGGCTATATCTTATATCATGGTGGTAACATGGTAAAATCTTCAATATCAGCAATATTTGATAGTGCATATGGCTTAGGATCTCCCATGACTATATGTACTTCACTTTGGACATTGAACTTCAATCTACCATGTAGTGTGGAAGGGGTCGCATCCATATCCTGAATCCAAGGACTCCCCAAAAGCATGTTATATGATATTTGGACTCTACAACCTAAAATTTTATTGTTATAGTCCTGATACCTATAGTAATCATGATTGTAGATATTCTCAATGGTTTCTTTGATGAGCTATTATAGGCCCTAATTCTGAAAGTAGCTTCTTCTAATGGAGGAATCTCTACACCCTTCTCTTACAATTGAATCAAAAAATGATTAGAGAATACATTTATAGTTGATCCATTATCTACCATTATTCTTTTGACTTCCCATCCATCAACCACAGGTGTGACATATAAAGTTGAACATTCATCTAGCAATTCTTTATTGAGCTTTTCAAATTGATAAAAAGAAATAATATCACATTCCTTAATGGTTCTAATTTTTTCAGAAAACATAGTAGCTGAAATATTAATAGGGACAGTTTCATTTTTAAACAAAGCATATAATATATCCCTATGAACTTGAGAAGTATAAATAAGATCATGTAAACTAATTTTTGTAGGTGTATTTTTCAATTGATCAATCATGTTATAAACTTTAGGATCAAGTGGGATACTTACTCAGTTGTGATCGGATTTGGAACATGGTGTGAGAATCCTATTCATAATTCAACATAAACCTCCTTATCCACTATGATGATATTGATTGTAGGTCCTTAGTTGGCTAGTCTTTCATCAATTTTATACCTTCCTTGCTCAACAAGCTCCAATATTATTGCCTCTAATATCTTGCAAAAATTTGTAGCATGCCCTTTTCATTGATGGTAAGTGCAATAAGCATCAAAGCATCCCATGGGAGCATTGTCATCTTGAGAAGACCTTTTGAGAGGCGGCAACATTCCTCTTTTCATGAGATCTTTTAGAATAAAGCATGGTTGAATAGAAAATGTATATGTTCTCTCCCTTATGGTAGTCTATCTTTGCAATTTTGGGGGAGAAGCAGGTCTATCAACCATATGCACTATTTTCTCTTCTTTCTTAGCAAATTTTCTTCTATTAACAAAGGGATTAGGTGCATACTTGAGCTTAGCAAATGCCAATAATGCTTTCTCTTTTTGCAATAATTGTTGAACCAATACTCCAAAACCAATATCTTTAGCACTAAGAGCATGTAAATTAAGAACAAGTATGATAGATTCATGAAAAATAGCACAAATTTTATTCTCATCTAATTTGCTTTGAATTGATTACCATACCTTTTTGAACCATGGGATGTATTTTTATAGGGTTTTATTTCTTCCTTATTGAATTTCACATAATTCTAAATTATTAATTTGTTCTTTGATGTTGTGCTTATATTGTCCCATGAAGATCTTGACCAATGCTTGGAAAGAATTAATGATCCACCATGTAGGCTATAGAACCATTGACTAGCATCACCTTTCAGACTCCTTGGGAATAATTTATCCATCAATTTCTCATTTGATCCTAACTTCAATAAGCACTCCTCTTGAAAGCTAATAAGATGTTGTTTGGGATCCTATTCACCACTAAACATTTCAAAATTGGGGGACTTATGGTCGAGAGGTAGGGGAAAATTATGGATCTCCAAAGTCAAGGGTGAAATGAAGACACCATCATATTCATCTATATTTTATTATTATGTGATGTTTGTAGGTCCAACTTGAATGGTAGGAACAGATGCCAAAATGCTTGAAATATTGATTTTCTCCATCTATTTTTGCAATTTTACCATGGTTGTGTTCAATTCTTGATGGAGCTATGCAATTTATTCCATTTCTACATCGTTGATGGCCTAAGGATAGAAGTGCATACTGCTAGCAGTGTGTTTCTATGATACAGGTTTCACGAGATCTCACCAAAAGGGAAAGATAAATCGAACATTCGAGTTCAAAAAATATAGACCCAAAATAATGCATATAATTATTAATGGGGGTGATTAGGTAAATTTTAATAAGGAATGCCTAATTTTCCTGATAATTCTAAAGCACAAATGACCAAAATAGGCTTGGGTGGTGATGGTCAAGTTAAACAAAAATGGGATCCCATTAAGTTTGTTTAAGAATGCAATTTGATTGAATTATCTGATGATATTGATGTAGATACATGAATTGATGATACTATACTTCTTGAATTTTACTATTTCAGTATTGATGATGATCTTTTTGAATACTTGGGGGCAAATTCAAAATTTTGTAAATCTAATGAGAAATGAAAAATAACTTATATCCTTAATGAATATGCTTATTTTGGTCAAGAGATCAATTTACAGGAAGTATTGTAAGTTCATCCATTAGATACACCTAAGTATGAAGTACCAAACTTGGAAGAATTACCATCCTTATTACAAAAGAAAGAATACCTTACATTTACAAAAGAAGAATTGATAAACATCAATATTGGTACTTCAGATGATGAGAGATTGATACAAATTGGAGCAGTCATACCTCCTCCATAATAAGAAAGGTACAAAAATAAATGTATTAAGTATTCTAAGAATTTTTCTTGGTATTATGATGACATGCTAGGTTTAGATCCTTCATTTGTTATGCACAATCTACCATTGAAAGAGAGAGCTAAGCCAATCAAGCAAAAACCAAGAAAAATGCATCCTTCCAAGGCATTGTTAGTCAATAAAGAGATAGAGAAATACTTGAATGCTGGTTTCATAAGGTCTATTGACTATTCTGATTGGATGGCTAATATTGTCCCTATTTCCAAACCAACTAGTGAAATACAGGTATGTACAAATTTTCATGATATCAATAATGCTCTCCAAAAGATGATTTTCCATTGCCAAATATCAATATGATTGTAGATAGTATAACTAGTCATGATACATTATCATTTACGGATAGATTTTTTGACTATAACCAAATTTTGATTAACTCTATTGACCAACATAAAATAGCTTTTAATACCCCTTGGGGTAATTTTTGTTGGAAGGTTATGCCTTTTGGAATTAAAAATGCAAGAGCTACATAACAAAGAGCAATGGTCACCATGTTTCATGAGCACATTCACAAAGCCCTAGAGGTATATGTTGATGACATTCTAGTCAAATCTAAGTAAGGAAAAGATCATCTACAAGTGCTTAGAGAGGTATTCACTATTTTGAAAAGGTACAAACTAAGACTCAAGCCTAAAAAATATGCATTTGGAGTTACAATTCTGGGAAACTATTAGGGTTTATGGTTTCTAATTGAGGAATAGAAGTAGATCCTAAAAAAGTAAAAGCCATTGTTAGCATGCCTCCACCTAAAAACTTGAAATAATTAAGGAGTCTTCAAGGAAAAATAAATTCAGTTAGAAGATTCATTTCAGAACTTGGAGACAAGTTTATTCCATTCACCCATTTGCTCAAAATGGATGTCAAATTTGTATGGGATGAAAATTGTCAAAAAGCATTTGAGTATATTAAACAATATTTGCTTAATCCCCCCATCCTAGTTCCGATGGATTTTTTAAAACCTACTTAATTATACATCTCAGCCACATTTTATGCACTAGGAATAATGCTTTGTCAAAAAGATACAGAAAGCAAGGAAAGAGCCATCTGTTATCTTAGTAAAACATAGATTGATTATGAGACTAGATACACTGCTATGGAAAATATTTACTATGGTATTGTGTTTACTACTAAAAAATTGATGTATTATTTATTATATTGGACTATATTTGTTTTTAGTCCTATTAATCCATTGAAATATCTTATGGCTAAGCAAAATTTATCAAGTAGACTTGGAAAGTAGCTAATGTTATTACATGAATTGAACATCAATGTTGTAAAGTAAAAATCTATCAAAGGCCAAGCAATTGCAGATTTGATAGCTGATTTCCCTCAAGATGAGGAGGTAGTCATCCATAAAGAGTTTCTAGATGAATATCAAGGAGATCCTCATCACTAGCAGTGTGGAGGCCTGCTAGAGGGCCATTAGTAGAGTGAATTTGATGAGATCTTGCTCCCTAATGAGTACATATGTCTCATGGAAGATGAGCCAATTATATAGACCTTGTATTTTGATGATCAAAATGTTCTCATGGAGCAGGTGCAGGTATTATTTTGGTATCTCCTATAAATCAGGTAATCCCTATGGCATATAAACTTGGTTTTGAATGTAAAAACAACATGGTTGAATATGAGGCTTTGATATTGGGATTGAAAGCTGTTGTAGCTTTGAAAATCAAGGATATAGAGATATATGAGGATTCACGACTTATTATCAATCAAGTGTAGGATTTCTTTGATACTAAAGCTAAAAAGTTAAAGCCTTATAGAATTATGGTGATTGATTTATTGGATCAATTTGATAGATACACTATTTAGAATATTCCAAGAACTAATAATACATACACAGATGCAATGGCAAGTGCAAATTCTCTGGCACCAATTGAGATTGAAGATGAAGAGACCATCCTCAAAATTCATAAGTTAAGCTCTCCTTCTTACATGGATCATATGCATCAAATTCAAACTTGTCTTATTATATAAGAAAATGACTTTCAAAATTGGTACTTTGATATCTACAATTATTTGAAAAATCAAATAATTCCAAAAAAATTTGATAGAAATGAAAGAGTGAGATTGAAGAGAACTGCAATAAGATATGTGATAATTGGAGAAGTATTATATAGGAGGTAATTTGATGGTGCATTATTGAGATGTTTGACACAAGATGAGATAGTTACTGCATTGGAACAAGCTCATGATGGTTTATGTGGTGGTCACTTCCATGCAAAAGCACTACACACCAAAATTTTGAGGATTGGATATCATTGGCCTACTATGGAAGAGGATTGTAAAGCCCATGTAAAAACTTATTTGCAATTCCAAAAACATGCAAATATAGAGAAGCAACCTACCCAAGAATTACATTCTATTATTTCTCCATGGCCATTTGATACATGGGGCATATATTTGATTAGCATGATTAATCCTCACTCTAGGGAAGGACATAAGTTTGTCATCACAGCTACAAAATTTACTATAAAATGGGTGGAAGCTATCCCAATGAAATCAATTACTCAAGATGCAATAATTGCATTTCTCACTAAAAATATCATCATAAGGTTTGGTGTACCACAAAGATTGATCATGGAAAATGGTCCAAATTTCAAAGGTAAGGACATGAAAGCATTTTATAAGAAATTCCATATTGTACAAACATTTTCATTAGTATATTACCCTCAAGTAAATGGTCAAGATGAAGCCACAAATAAAAGAATCAAGAGCATTCTTTCCAAAATATGGGATACATACAAGAAGGATTGGCATGATCAATTACCATATGCATTATGGGCATATAGAACTAGTGTCTGTATAGCCACTAGGGCAACACCATTTTCATTAGTATATGGGTATGAGGCCATTGTTCCACTAGAATTGGAAATCCCCTCCCTTAGGATTTCCTTGCAAGGTGATATTTCAAATGAAGATGCAAGAAAAGCAAGATTGCAGCAACTAGAATTATTAGATGAGAAAAGAATCAAATCCATTGAACATCAAAAGCTATACCATGCAAAACTCAAAAGAGAATTTGGTAATAAGATCAAAGTAAAATAATTCCAAGTGGGATATATAGTGTTAAAGAGAACATAAATAAGACAACAACAAATGATAAAGTAAAAGACAAGTTTGAACCCAATCAATTGGGATCATATGTTATAGTTGAAGCTATAGGACCAGGAGCATACAGACTATCATCCATGGATGGAAAGAAGGAACCAAATAAATTCAATGCCATCCATATCAAACATTTATATGCTTGAGATACGATAACGTCGTGCCCTACAACACACCAAATTCATGAGCAAGGGAATGAATACCTTTTATTTTTTGCAAAATTCAAAGCATTCCACGATCCTAGCAGCATGTGTTACTATCCACATGATGCTAACAATGTGGAAAAAAGAAAAAGAGAAAAATAAAATAAAAATAAAATAATGATAGTATAATGTCTTCAGGTCATAGAAATAAAATGCATGACCGCTGATAAGCAATGACATGGCTAGTGAGAGTTCACTCACTTAAAAGATAAATTGGCAATGCAACTATGAGCAAGATGTTGAAATTGGATCATCTCCAATGGATGATGCAACTTACTATGTATCCACATGGTTTTTTCTTTGAACCAATCAGAAGCATAATATCTTCGGATCATAGACATAAAATGTATGATCATCAATGGCCAACGACATGGCTAGTGAGAGTTCATTCACTTAAAAGATAAACCTTTGATGCAGCCATAAACAACATGTCCATACTGGATCATCTCCAATGGATGATGCAACTTGCTATGTATCCACATGGTTTTTACTTTGAACTAATCCAAAGCATAATGTCTTTGTATCATAGACATAAAATGTATGATCATCGATGGCCATTGATATGGCTAGTGAGAGTTCACTCACTTAAAAGAAAAATCGATGATGCAACCTATAGTAGCTAAATAATGCAATTAATGAAAATAGGGTCGATTAACGTAATAATGCTCTAGTTTATAAATGTTGATGCATACATAAGAAATATGGCAATAACATTTAACAAGAATGCAATAGTGTTTACTTAGATTCTATATTCATTTTGTTAATAAAAAAATGCACAAGGGATAAAGCATACATTCATGAACAAGTATGCTATTGGTGCCCTAGAATTAGTAAATTACCAATGCCATAAGATAAGTGAAATTATGAATGCAAATAAGAATGTAGTGATGAGAGAATAATCAAGTTATGAACATACATGCAAACTTATAGAATAATAGATGTACAATGTAGATAGATAAAGCAAGTTGCAATCCTTCAAATGATCTTCAATTGATAATCCCTGTATTAGATTTAAATGATTATTTTCCCATGATCCGCTCATGATCTATAGGTCATCAAATGATGCATTTATATATGATACAATTTTACATGAATTTGATATTTTGACCCCTTGTATAATCCACAAGGATCAAACACATGACCTATACCTCTTTTATACATTTTAAATCCCTTTTTACATAATAGTATGCTAAGGGATTAAAATGATTTATTAAATACATAAAGGTTCATTTTCCCCTCTTTGGATGTGTGATTAAAGCAATGAAATTACATGTCCAAAGAAGAAGTGTAGCCAAGACATAAAAGAAAATTTTCTAATCTTTTTGTTGATGTTGTCTTTTGCTAAGTGATGTTGAGGGTCTTTATGCTACCCCCCTTTTGACTTGGGTGCCCTAGAAAATACCCTTAAGTGGAGTATCCAAGGTAAAAGTTACTAAATAAGTTGGCATTGGGAATCCTATTTGGATGATGATTTGATGATTATGAAAATCCATATCCAAGGTTGGAGATGGAAGATATGATGTGCCCCCTTTATACTATCTCAATCATTAATCTAGCCATTTTTTCATGTATGATAATTAGGAACCATTCACACTTATGTTCATGTCTCAAAATAGAGAGGTTATGCTTTGGATTGGTGGAAATGATAATGAGATGTACGCTACCAACGGTCCAATAAACTGTGAGCATGATGCTAATGCTCTATTTTTGACTATGAGTTTCTTCTATTTTTCTAGATCTCTATACCTACAATGAAATGTTACTCATAAAATAATGATGGATGCTTAGTAAGTTATTTCATCCATTAGAGATGATCCAATGTCAACATCTTGCTCATGGCTACATCATCAATTTATCTTTTAAGCGAGTGAACTCTCACTAGCCGTATCGATGGCCATCGATGATCATACCTTTATATGTCTATGATCCAAAGATAATATGCTTTAGATGGGTTCAAAGAAAAAACCATATGGATGCATAGAAAAAGTTATCATCCATTGGAGATGATCCAATGTCAACAAATTTCTCACGGTTATATAGCCAATTTATCTTTTAATTGAGTGAACTCTCACTAGCTGTATCGTTGGCCATCGATGATCATGGATTTTTATGTCCATGATCCAAAGATAGTATGCTTTAGATGAGTTCAAAGAAAAAACCATGTGGATACAAAACAAAATGTATCATCCATTAGAGATGATCCAATATCAACAAATTGCTCATGGCTGTATCATTGGTTTATATTTTAAGTGAGTGAACTCTCACTAGTCGTATCATTGGCCATTGGTGATCATGCATTTTTATATCCATGATCTGAAGACATTAGAATATCAATGTTTTTTTGTTTGCATGCTTCGACATCATGCTAATAGTCAAGCACACTTTTAACATCATGTTTTGTGTGGATCTATACATAAAATAAAAGGAAATTGTGCCCCTACATTTGATATGAATTATTTTGGAAGGGCATAGAGCTATGCTTTTCAAGTGTAAAAATGCTTGAGATGGATGGCATTGAAGGTTTTTGGTTCTTCCTTGGCATCCAAAGTTGATAACCTATATGCTCCTGATCCTGTTGCATCAACAAAAACATATGGTCCCAACCAATTGGGTTCAAATTTTCCTTTAGCCTCCTCATTTGCTACTATTTTATTAATATTCTCTTTTAAGATTAGGTCCCTTATTTTGAACTCCTTAATTTTTATCTTCTTTCCAAATGCTCTCTTAAGTTTGACATGGTAGACCTTTTGATGCTCAATGGATCTGATTCATTTTTCATCTAACATCTTTTTCTTACACCTTCATCTAGAATATAACCTTGTAAAGAGATCCTAAGTGAAGGAATCTCTAACTCAAGTGGGACAATGGATTCATCTCCATATACCAATGAAAAGGGGGTTACCCCCATGGTTGTTCGAACATTAGTTCTGTAGGCCCATAATCCATATGGTAATTGCTCATGCCAATCTATTTTGTACTTATCCCATGTTTTAGAAAGAATACTCTTAAGTGTATTGTTTGTTGCTTTAGCTTGACCATTACCTTGAGGGTAGTAAATTGAAGAAAAGGTTTGTGTGATGTGAAACTTTTTACAAAATGCTTGCATATCCTTTCCCTTGAGATTTGAACCATTATCCATGATCAACCTTTGTGGCACACCAAATCTAGTGATGATGTATTCTATAAGGAATTTAATAATCTTTTCTTGTATCATTGACTTCATGGGGATGAATTCCACCCACTTGGTAATATATTATATAGTTTTGATGATGAATTTGTGTCCTTCTCTATAATGAGGATTAATCATGCTAATCAAATCTATGCCCCAAGTAGCCAAGGGCCATGGAGAAATAATGAAATTGAGTTCTTGAGTGGGCTATTTTTATAAGTTTGCATGCTTTTGGCATGGCACATATACTTTCACATGAGTTTGATAATATTTTTCCATAGTGGGCCAATAGTACCTTATTCTCAAGATCTTTGTATAAAGAGCTTTGGCATGAAAATGGCCACCACATAATCCATCATGAGCTTGCTCTAAAGTAGTAGCTATCTCATCCTATGTTAAACATCTCAATAAAGCACCATAAAAGGATATTCTATATAAAATATCACCAATGATAACATATTTCATAGAAATACTTCTCAATCTTAGTCTATCATTCTTAGTATAACTAGAAGGAACACTTTGGTATTTTAAGTGGCTATAGATATCAAAATACCAGTCTTGAAAAGCATCATCATTGGCAATAAGCATCATCAATCCACATATCTTCATCAATTTCATCAAATAATTCTATCACATTGGATGTTTTAACAAACTGTATGGGACCCCATTTTTGTTTTACCTATCCATCACTACCTAGACCTATCTTAGTAAGCTATGTTTTTTAAAAAATAGAAAAAATAGACATACCTTGCTCATTTTTACCTAAACCTCCTCCCATGTACTTGCAATTGTTAACCATATATTTTTGAACAAAAGTAGAAGGAAAGGTTTTGCCTGATTCAGAAGATGTAGGTACATCACCTTCATAATATTGGTTCATCATTTTAGATAGAATAGAGTTGGAAGGGTCACTAACATCATCATCCATATGGTGCTAACATCCTGTATGCAAAACAACACGATGCTAATGGCCTAAAATAGCCAATATTCAAGGCCATCCCAAGTCTTTAACAAATGCAAATAAGTCTATATCATCTATTTTATAAGTGCCCATACCTGTTTCTATGATTTATACCTATTTATCTATATTTTTACCTTATGTAGGATCATACAAGGGTTCTATTTTGAAAAGTGGTGGAACCAATGCCATCTCTTCAAATTCAGCAGCACTGCACAATGCATAGGGCTTAGGATCAACTACGATTGTATGTGCTTTTCCTTGGAATTCAAATTTCAACCTACCATATAATTTAGAAGGAACAACTTCCATATTATGGATCCAAGGCCTTCCTAAAAGCATGTTATAAGACAATTTGGAATCAACCACCTGAAACTTGGGTAGAATAGTTCTAACTCCTATTGTAATCATGATGGTAGCTATGCCTAGTGGTTTCTTAGAAGAATTATCATAGGCTCTAATTTTGAAAGTAGCTTCTTCTAATGGGGTGATGGTTACACATTTTTCATGTAATTGAGTCAAAAAATGGTTAGAACATACATTCACATCTAAAACATTGTCTACCATGGTCCTTTTGACTTCCCATTCATCTATCATAGGGGTGATATATAAAGCTACACACTCATCTAGTAGTTCTTGGTTGAGTATTTCAAACTTATGAAAGGAGATAGTGTCACTTTCCCTAATAGTTTGGAGCTTCTCAAAAAATGTAGCTGCTAAAATGTTAGTAGGAATAGTTTCATTCTTAAATAAAGTATATAAAACATCCCTATGAGCTTGAGAAGTAGAAATAAGATCATATAAGCTAATCTTGGCTGGTGTATTTTTTACTTAATCAATCATACTGTAAACTTTAGGATCAAGTGGGATACTTACTTGTTCAATGGTAACTGCATTTGGAACATTGCATGGATGTCCTCTTTGCAAGTTAGCATACACCTCTTTGAATATTATGACCACATTGATAGCATCTCCTTGTTTAGCAAGATGTTCATCAATCTTGTACCTTATTCTATGAGGGCTATGATAACTACTTCCAATGTTTTATAAAAGTTTGTAGCATGCCCTTTTCATTGATGATAAACACAATATGCCTCAAAGTGTCCCAAAGGGGTATCATCATCAACTTTTTCAAGTGGGTGTAGGAGGCCTTTCTTCATTAAGTCCCTCAAAAGAATTCTTGGTGGAACTAGAAATGTGTAGTTGGTCCCATTTGAGGAAGTAGATCTTTGTGCCTTTGGAGTAGTCTTGAGTTTATCTTCCATATTAACTAGTTTCTCCTCTTTCTTGGTGTATGATTTCCTATTATCTTTGAAAAAATTGTTAGATTTATATTTAAGCTCTCCTATAGATAATAAAACTTTCTCTTTTTGTACGAATTATTGAACTAGAGTACTAAAACCAACATCTTTAGCACTAGAAGCATGTAATTGAAGTAGAGGAATAATAGGTTCATGAAATATGCCACAAATCTCAAATTCATATAGTTTAACTCAAGTAGTTTGCCATACCATTTTGAAGCATAAGATATACTTTTCTATGGTTTCATTGCTTGCTTGATGAAGTGCACATAATTCTGATATATTACCTTGTTCTTTAATATTATGCTTGTATTGACCCATAAATATTCAAACTAAGGTTTTGAAGGAATTAATAGACTTACTAGGTAGAGAGTAGAACCACTGAGTAGCATCACCTTTCAAACTCCTTAGGAAGAATTTAGCCATTAACCTCTCATCTGAACCCATTTTCAACAAGCACTTCTCCTAAAAGCTAATGAGATGCTTCTTGGATCCTTTTCACCGCTAAACATCTCAAAATTGGGGGTCTTGTGATTGGGTGGTAGGGGAAAATTATAGATGTCAGCCATTAAGGGTGAAATGAAAATGCCATCATAGTCATTAGGATTAGATGGTGAGGTATTAGATGAACCTCCTGGATTAGTTGAGTTGGAACCTAGATTCTTATTCGTAGTAATCTCCCTTCGCAAATCTAGAATATTCATGTTCAAAGGTTGAAGTATGGTTATGAGTTAATCCATATTAATGCCACCGACATCTTAAAGATAGAAATATATAGTGCTGGTAGCCTGATCCTGATAAGAAGGGTTAGCATGATCTCACCTCTAGGGTAAGATAAATCGAGCAGTCGGGTTCATCAAATTCAGTAGCTAAATAATGCAATTAATGCAAATGGGATTTATTAACTCAATATTGCTCTACTTTATAAATGTTGATGCATATATTAGAAATGTAGTAATAACATGTGATAGGAATGCAATAGTGTTTACTTAGATTCTATATTAATTTCATTAATAAGAAAATGCATAAGGTATAGAGCATACATTCATGAACAAGTATGCCATCGATGCCCTATAATTGATACACCACCATCATCATAAGATAAGTGAAATTATGGATGTGAACAAGAATGTAACGATGAGAGAATTAGCAAATAATCAATTTATGAACATACATGCAAACTTACATAATAATAGATGCACAATGTAGATAGATAAAGCAAGTTGCAATCCTTCAAATGATCTTCTATTGATAATCCTTGTATTAGCTTTAAATGATTATTTTCCCATGATCTGCTCATGATCTATAGGTCATCAAATGATGCCTTTATATATGATATAAGTTTAAATGAATTTGATATTTTAACCCCTTGTACAATCCACAAGGGTCAAATACATGGCCTACACCTCTTTTATACATTTTTAATCCCTTTTTACATAATAGTCTGTTAAGGGATTAAAATAATTTATTAAATACATAAAGGTTCATTTTGAGGCATCTACACAACCGTTAGTAGATTGCTGATATTGAATCATCATCAATGGATGAAGTAACTCACTATGCATCCAACCTATTTTTATTACTAACACTTCATTATAGGTTTATACATCCTGAAGAGAATAAGAAAATATAAATATTCCTATACTATCAATGACATGCACACTATTCCCTATGCCGCCAGCGATGTCCATTTCATCATCAATTCATCTTAGTCAAAGAAAATCTTCTCTGTTTCAAGGCATGGATGTAAGTGTGAATGGTTCCTAAGTATCGAAAATCATTGAATGACTAGATTCATGGTTGGAACACTACAAGGGGAAAAAGCACATCTTTCATCTCCAAAATTGGATATGGGATCATCTAGTTACATCATCACAATTATTTCAATCATCTACACAACATCATTCCTTGAGAGAGACTCTTCATCAAATTTTTGCCTTAGTTGCACCATTAAAGGACCTTTCCTAGGGTATCCAAGTCAAAAGGGGGCAACAAGGGACCCTCATCATCATCAAAAATAAGGGGTAGTACAACAAAGAGTTCATATTTCTAAATTTTTTTCTTCTACACTTCTTCTTTGGATATGTAATTTCATTGCTTCAATCACACCTACAAAGAGAGGTAAAATGTAGACACTTAAAAATGAATTATAATTTATTAAATAATTCATTTTAGAGCCTCAATTATGTATCATATTAAAAGGGGTTAAAAATATCCAAATCTATGTAATTTATGTAACGGACCCTTGTGGCATGTACAAGGGGTGAAAAAGATCAAAGTCATGTAAACATGTATCATATATAAAGGAATCAAATAATGACCTTAAAATTTACAAAAAAATAAATATGAAGAGGACTCTAGAGAGATTATAGCACATGTTACATCACTCTATTATGCATAAATATTATTTGTAAGTTATATCTTATGTTTTCTATCTGATGATTCTTTTTTTCTCTCGTTGCTACATTCTTTATTGCATCTATTATATTGCTTATTTTAGGCCGCTAGTGGCATACATATTATAGGCTACCAATGGCATGTAATTGAATGAATGTATGCTCTTCTTTTATGTATGTTTCTCTTAACATAATGAATATGAGATCTAATTAAACATAAGTATTCTTATATTATTCATTATTTCTATATTTCATATATATGTGATAATAAAAATAAAGTAGACCACTAGTGCATTAATTAACCTCAATTAACAATTATATACATTATTTTGGGTCTATAGATTGGTTGCATGCAAACCCTACTATGTTGCCTAACCAATAAAAATTTGATGAACTCATTAAACAAGGATGTCAAGAATGGAACCAGTCAAAAGTGATTCCATATTTGAATAACATATTTCTAGGTGGAAATTTTGATTTGGATTCAGTTCTAAATCAGAAGTTAACCCCTCTTACTATGGAATTTACAGGATCCAAACATGGCATACTTAATATAAAGGGAAACTTGTAAAAATTCAAAATATTAGAGGAAAATATATTTAAAAAATATGGGATGAATTATCAAATATACCAAGGATTTACATAGTTGCATGGAATGACCATTTCTTCAATATAGCAATTGAAGAAAATGCATGTTATATTATTGATACCCTTGGTTAGAGACATCATGAGAATTGTAAAAAAGAAATTATATTTAAATTTTATCAAGATACAAAAGTGTTGGAGAAGGAAAAAAGAAAAAATAACAAGAATCCCTGTAAACTAATATGTAGAGGCAAGGAGTGTTGTAAATTTTACTTTTGTATGTTTCTAACAAACCTAGTGAAAGAATTGCAATATACCTAAAAATAATCCTAAACTACCAAGGTATCATGGAATCTAATACAAACATCAAGATAACTAAAGCATAAAGAATATCAAAAAATAACTCAAGATGTAAAGTGGTTCCTCCAACTAGGAGTACATCCACTAAATAGATATCAGTTCATTCACAAAGACAACTCTTTTACAATTCTCGTACTTATCTCCTAATCACTATCCTAGAGCATAAATTTACTTCACTAATTGGTGAGTGATCAAAAAGAGGGGGAATTATATTTATAGGCCAAAATATCCCTTTGGATCACCCTTTTAACCCATGTATAAAGGCATGAAATTCAACTCACTTTTACCCAAGGGGCATGCTCATGACATGGAGAGTAGGACAAGTTACATTATCATATTCACTTAAATACTTAAGATATCTAATGGTACCATTAAGTATTATTGAATTTGCAAAGAGGATTATTACAAAACCTTTACAATAATGCATTATACACTCCAACACTCCCCCTTAATGTAATATTGGGATAGAGTGAATAAGAGAGAAGAAAAAGAAAGAGTAAGAGAGTTCTCCTCCAAATAGATACAACCAGAGATGAAAAATTTTTACATCTTTGTGAAGTAAGTAAGATCTTAGTTTGAGACTCACTAATTTAACATTTTAATAAATAGTTTACAATATGATCATTAACAAGAATTGGTTTCAATGTACATAAAGTATTCATCCAAATAGAATTCATGATGAGTCTCCATGAGCTTGCACACTTGAAGTAAGTAACCTACAATCTCAAAAGAACCTGCAAGTCATAAGCAACTCAAATAACAAGATTAGTTAGATGCAACGTATTCATATAAAATAGGATATATGAATCAAACAAATGCCATCATAAGATGATAAATGGTGCACTATAAGTCATCATGAATATTCCAAGACAATACTCATAGTCACCTACTATATACAAAATATGTGTTGATTATCATTACCAAATATAGCATAATAAAATGCACATACGAGTTTCTTACATATGGATAATTGAGAAGTGCAAAAAGATACATATGAGTTCCTCAAACATGGATAACTAAATAGAGCTAGATTGGCCAATCTTTTGCTCAAAAAATTATACAAGTTCCTCATGTAGTGCAAACTTACCATGAAGGTGTACAATAAAATCAACACTATACAACATAAAATCCTCCTAGGGGTGATGTTGTCATCACAAACATGAATTCAACATAAGAATTCAAACTTCACTCCCCCTTGAGGTAAACTTCACTAACCTGATAACATCCCTAAGCTTACTGAATTGAGCTTCAAAGAAGGGCCTGGTGAATAAATCAATGGAGTTCAAGGTTGATGGACAATAGTCTAGGTATATGATACCATCAAGAACCTTCTCCCTGATGAAATGGGTCTATATTTCCACATGTTTTGCTCTATGATGAAACACAAGATTCTTAGCCAAAGAAATAGCTGACTGATTGTTTGAAGAAATTAGATATGGTCCAAGTTTCTCATATCAATTTTTTTTAGAAGATGCCTTAGCCAAATAGCTTCTTTAGCTACAATAGACATAGAATGGTATTTGGATTTTTGTGGTGGAAAGATAAATAGTAGGATGGTTCTTGGAGGCCCAAGAGATAACACCTAAACCAATGCTAAATACATATGCAGAGGTTGATTTCCTATCATCTCTATCTCCCCCATAGTCAGAATATGAGAACCCTAAGAGAACAAATGAGGGTAACTTGGAATACTTGAGAGCAAGATCCTTTGTCCCTATAAGATAACCAAGAATTTTCTTAACAACATCGAGGTGTTCAACATAAGGTTTCTATATGAATCGTTCCATCATATTTACTACATAGGCAATATCTGGCCTAGAAATGGTCAAATAAAGAAGACTACCAATTAATTGCCTGTAAGCTATAATATTTTCCAACTGAGAGTTAGGGTTAAGGAAAATAGTGATTCCAGGAGAGATTGAGATCGTAGCATGTCTACACTTATCCATTCCAAACTTCTACAAGATGTATTAAATATACTTGGATTGACTAAGATAAGTACAATCCTTGTATACTTGCATTCCAAGGTAGTAGTGCAAGAGACCAAGATTAGTCATTTTAATTGTTGCCTTCACCTTAGATATGCACTCTTGAATGATTTGATCATTATTCTTAGTAATTAGAAGATCATCCACACAAAGGACAATTAAGACCTTGTATTTTCCTTGATTGAGCACATAAAGATCAGAGTTAAAGAAACACTTGGAGAATCCAATATCTACAAAGTATCCTAAAATATTCTTTTATTAGGCTCTAGGTGCTTGCTTAAGTCCATACAATGACTTCTTTAGCTTGTACACAAAGGACTCTTTTCCTTCCACTATAAACCCTTCTGGTTGATACATGTAGATTTCTACATCTACATCACCATTGAGAAATGCACTCTTAACATCAAGTTGAAAAAGTTTCTATCCTAAGCTACTGAAAGAGCAAAGATTATTCTCATAGTAGGCATATTTTCCACAGGAGAAAAGGTTTCCTCATAATCAACACCATATTTTAGAAAAAAAACCTTTGGCCACTAACCTTGCCATGTATTTATCAATATCCCCAACTAAATTGAACTTGACCTTATAGATCCATTTATTGCCAATCACATTATTCTCATTGGGATAAGGAACCAAGTCCCAATTTTTATTTTTCATAAGCACCTCATACTCCACTTTCATGCCTTCCATCCAACATTCGTGATTTGAAGCTTATTTGAATAATGAGGGCTCATCCTTGTTATCAATTTTGGTAAATAAGGATTTGTTCAAGGTCATGCTCTTTGTTATCCTTTGTGTTGGAGAATTTTTCTCTAGGGTGACTTATCTAGATCAATATCCAACTAGTTAGGTGTAATTTATGAGTCATATGGATCATGAACATCCTCATTAGAAGTAGATTCTTTAGGAAGTTCATTTAATTTTACATCCCTTCAAATAAACACTCCTTTGTAGGATGGAGAGTAGAGTATGTAGCCTCTATGTTGACTATCATAACCCACAAAGATGCATTTTTTTATTCCT
>Ga0115851_100451_pt1 | contig 18167 bp, 22 predicted proteins | sample InSIn2gowninarea_FD_83865 | JGI IMG/M metagenome (GOLD analysis project Ga0115851, IMG submission 83865)
CCATCGGAATAGTGAGTGGCTCCGCCCCTAAAGAATATAGGGCCCTTATGGTCGAGCGAGAAATCGATGGCGGCCTTAACAGTCGAGCCCCTACCGGTCCTTATGGTCGAGCACCTAAAGGTCCTTATCAGTCGAGCACCTAAAGGTTAGGGTTTACTTATTGGGTGGGGGGCTTATGGTCGAGCCTGCTTGCGCATCCTCTGATGGCGGCCCTTTTGGTCGAGCACCTAAAGGTCCTTATCAGTCGAGCACCTAAAGGTCCTTATGGTCGAGCCCCCTAAAGGGTCCTTAACAGTCGAGCCTGCTTACGCATCCTTATCAGTCGAGCCCCCTAAAGGGTCCTTAGCAGTCGAGTGTACTAACGCACCCTCACCCATCGGAATGAGTGAGTGACTCCGTCGATGGCGGCCTTAACAGTCGAGCCCCTGCCGGTCCTCACCATCGGAATGGTGAGCCCCTACCGGGCCCCGGGGATTGGGGTGGGTGGGTAAATAGTGGTCGAGCCCCTGCCGGTCCTCACCATCGGAATAGTGAGTGACCCCTAAGTCATATGGGGCCCTCACCATCGGAATAGTGAGTGACCCCTATGAAGAAGTAAGGGCCCTCCCAAAAGTGTAATTTGAAGCGATTCACCCCTTCATCTCGTCCATATGGCTTGCCCCCGATCAAATTCCCTTCCCATTGTGGGCCGCAGCAACGTATATAAAGCATATGTGTATGTCTCTCCTCTCCAAATTTTGAATGAAAAGCGAGTGCGATCAATGCTATCTCCTCTCCCAACATTAATAAAGGTCGATCTCTGAAAATAGAAGGACCCTCCCCCTCTCCACGAATTCTAATATGACTGATCCATCTCCCCCCGTTGCGGCTGTCCTACGGTGGAGTGAGTATAAGCGTGGGTCCCCCTAAGCCCAGCTACGAACTGTGCTGTTACCTACTGCATTCAAATTTCATTCATCGGGGTAGCAGGTCAACCTTATTTTGATTGTTCCACCCTATCAGCTAGCTCTCTTACTTGCTCTCAGTTTCAAGGTTCTTCCGACCAGCTAGCTTCGAGTGATTTCGACCAGTCAAACCTAACGTCTAGCCACTTCGAATAGCGAAGCAGCCACAGTTGAGTATCCGGGCCGAGTAGCCTCTTATCCAAGCCCAAGCCAAGCTCTGACCTTCTGGCATCCGGCTCTGTATGAAAGAGTCTGACCCTCAAATGTTGAATTCACGTATGTAACGCCTCATCATAGCATTCAGTCGATCGAGGTAGGAACGTGTGTTTGGTAGCGGGTAGAAGAAGAGTTTATAGGTTCTAGGGTCGAAAGCTGTGTATCTGTAGGGGTAAGCCCTCCTGCCGGGGGGAATATGGGGAACTTCTCCTTTCTCTCGGCAATGACTGATTGGCAATGACCGGCTGGAAATGAACCTATCTCTGGCAGTGATCGGCGGCTATGATGACAGCTATGATGGCTCTAGTCAACTAATGGAAACAACATACATGGCTCAATATCCTCTGGTGGGACCATGGGTATTTCGGTGAATGGCTGTTGGGAACACGGGGGGGGGATACCATCTAGTCAAAATGGGTCACATTATCTATCGCGTTGTTGTCAACATGATCCTACCGGTTAACATCATCCCTAGGTCTGGTTAGCGTAAGTAATAAGATCTCTCTCTACGTGCAAGCAGCAATAATATCTCTTATTCTAGCAGGTAGGTGGGACTGGCTTTCGGTGAACAGCTTTCGTGAACTAGTGTCCTTGCCCCCCGGAGGGACAAGCGGCTTCGCACCTTAAAGAATCTCTCAATTGCGGAACTACACTAACTGCGGTAAGTCTCAATATCGGTCGTCCCATAGCAGAAGGTCCGAAGAGAGGGTGCCTCCAAGCAAGGCTACAACTTGTCCTGTCTTGCCCAGGGAAGCAACTACTAAAGGGCAGACTATTAGGTGAGGGAAATAGTGGGCTGACTATTAGGTCACTACTATTTCTTTCTTCCTCCACTATTGAAAGCAAGGAAAGGAACGGAGAATCAAGGGGTCCGGAGAGGGTGGGGGGGATCAAAAAAACGGCTACGGGTCCGATAGTCATTCTTTTCTATAGAAGCGCAGAGAGGGGAATAGTTGCCCCTACATTTAGATTCAAGTTATCACTTTCCCCTATTTCAGAGTATTTCCTCTTCAATTTACTTATTGGGTGCCCCTCTCAAATAAGTAACTAAAAGGCGGTGGTCGAGCCCCCTAAAGGGTGATGGCGGCCTTATCAGTCGAGCCTGCTTGCGCATCCTTATCAGTCGAGCCCCCTGTCGGGTCCTCAAGTCACTGCCCGTTACAACTAGTATTCCTCAGGCTATATAAAAGCGTTACAATAGAATCAAAGCGCAAGGATTAGGTCAGTCATTAGGCAAGTCATTAGGCAAGCTACCTACCATTGGCAGGCTAGGCAAGAACAGGCTAGTCTTTAATGACTTAAGAGCTTGGCAGGTGAGATTGCTTGATTGCTGGGATGGGGATTGCTAAGGTAGCAAGAAAAATAGCCTAGTTCCGAATACTGATAGAAATGAGTTAGCCGGATACCAAGAGATATCAGGCAGGCTGTTAACCGGATACTGATATACATCCAATATAAGTCCTCAGTAGTTCCCGATAGAAAGAAACCAAGCGTTATAGTCCTTAATGACTTAAACGACTTACAAGCTTGACCAGAAGGTCTTGTTCAATCTATTTGATTTCAAAAAGGCCCTATAAGGAATGTATATCGCTTGTCTGTAATCAGACAAGGACTTCCAGTAAGGCCTTTTAAGAGTCCTTAACAACTTACAAGCTATTTACTACACGCTGCTCGCTCGCTACTGCCCTCCCTTTCACTCAGGTATCCCTCCACTCTCTTCATATATTACCCCCACCCATTTCATCTCTCTCAGCAGGCCCTTCTCTCTATACTGCTTCCAGATGGAATCACCACACCCCCCCCTCTTGGACACCATTCCTATTCCTCGTCCCATTTCCAGTATCATCGGCCTTGGCTGGCAGTCTTGATAGCCTCATATTCGGCAGCCTTCCTCTCGACGGAGATAATGAGAGACTCGGATCTATATATATTGACCTTTTTTTATATGATGGATGGAAATGGATGATTGACCCGATGATTGACCCGATTAGCTCCAATGGGCATAGGCGTGTGTTTCTTGCTGGGTGAGATGAGTTATGGTTCTGATATGGTGTTCAAGTCATCTAATTGAAGGATACAGACCGTTGGGCAACCAACCCGTTCCTTGACTGCGTAACCCACTTCCCATATACAAGAATAGACTTTAGATATACCGATAAATGACTAGATGAGCGAATCAAGTAAGGAAGATATCTTTCTCCTCATCCCTAAGGGTTGTCTTGGCCGCTCCTTGTCGTTAGGTTTAGTAAGCCTTCGCTAGGTGGGTCCACGCGGCTTGGTGTCGTCAGGTTAGTAAGCCTCGCTAGGTAGGTCCCACCGAATCCCCTTAGGTCATATCTCAAAGAGTCCTTGCCCCTCCTTTTTCTCCTCTGGCGGCTTCGCACCTTTCTTTATCAGCGTCGAGCGAGAGAGGACCCCCCTCTATGAGTTAGAGATTGAAATATTTCAATATTCTATTTTCGGAATGTGATAGAATAGAACGGATGATAAGCAGGGATTCTCTTTTTGAATGAACTGCTAAATGATGAAATTCCGCTAGAAAGTGAAACTAGTCAATTTGTTCATTCCATCGTTGAAGAGGATAGAGATTAGTCTTGACAAGGCCAAGAGAGCCAAGGAGTTTATTGAGCTACTCCTTTTCTCTATCTAAATGTATAATTATGAAACTCCTGTCCTTTCTCTATGTAATAATGCGATGGGACAAGTAATGAGGCAAGCTCCCCTTCCATATGGTGGAGATAGAACCAAACGGATCACCGAGAGAGCCAGACCAACCAAGTCCCCCAGAGTAGTCACACAGTCGCGAAGAAAGAACCACCCCATCGTTACTACCCGAGAGAGGAGATGTACCCCATTGCCATATGAGAAAAGAATGGCTCGTGCTGTTGCTAGAGTTAGTTAGTTGACTAGCTCGTGGGTGGGGCAAGGACCCGACAGGGGGCTCGACTGATAAGGAGAGGATGCGGAGCACGCTCGACCAGCGGGCCGCCATCATGCCCCCGGCAGGGCCCTTTTTTTGACTTATTTGCCCCTCAAATAAGTCAAAAAAAAGAAGTAAATTGAAATTGATTGCTTGCTTGACGTCAGGAAAGCAAGGAAATGGAAGTGGATTGCTTGCTTTTTGATACTTGCCGGGAGTAAGGCAGACGGGGTTGGACAAGAGAGATGGAGATGAGGTTGAGCCAAGTTGCCAACAGACAACGAGAGAAGTTTCCCATCATAGCTAAGGAGATGTACCCCATGCAACATATGAGAGAATGGATAGACGCGTTGATAGAGTTAGTTGCCTAGCTTGTGCTGTTGATAGAGTGAGTTGAATAGCTCGTGGGTGGGGCAAGGGGACCCAGATATATAATAGGGGGTGCGGTGAACGACGATGTGCATGGGACAGGGGGGGGCTATTGCAGCAGTGATATCTTCACACCAAGAGTGAGGTACTACAGCTTGTTATATACGATTCACCAGGTGGGTGAGGATCATACGCCAGACACATAGAGATATTCAGAGAGGGGAGGGCAGATAGATAGAGCCTTCAGCGAAAGAGGCTAGGTTGAGCCATTCATGCAGGTCAGCTAGTTTCATTCACGCTAGTCAGGTAGTTTCAGTCAGGGAGGTGGGGTAGATTATCTGTGTGGTATTTGATCGATACCCCTTGCCCTGTTCGATGTGAACAGTTTGGCGTGCCCAGGAGGGTTCTTGTCCCCATCAGTTGCGATACCCCGTGCCCTGGATTGAAATGGTCATGTTTTACCAGTTCGATGTGACCAGTTGTTTTTCCCCCGTACACAAAAAGAGGTTTCGTGCGTGATATGTTGGTTACACGATCATTTCGAGTTCGACGTTGATGTTGATTCGCCATGAACGATTTCTTTGTGTTGGCAATTGCTTGCTTTTATTTACTTTATTTGACTTATTGGGTGGGGGGGGCCGGGACTAGGCATGCCTGGGTAGGTCTTCGAGATTGGTGGGTCGACCAACGGACGGATGATGTAGCCGTGTTAGGTGGATTTATAGAAAAAAGAAAGAATATGCCGCTTACCCAGATATTTCGACAGAGGGGTGGTACCCAGATGATGTCTGCGAAGGTTTGCTGCTGGCCGGTTTCACACATTAACCAATCTGCCCGCATTCAGTACGCTTTCAGTCCGCCTGCCCTGGACACTCACCCAGAAAGAAGGAGTCTCATTCCCGCACAAGAGAGGAGGGAAAAAGACACCCGCGTGACCAACTGACACGACGAGAGAACGAACCCTTGAATGGAAGGACAGTTTCAGTCCCGCATTCTCTTTCCCGCATGAAGGCATTTACGCTTGCCTCCTTGTTGGTGGTTGATCGCTAACGCTTGCCCATGCATGATCTGCTTTGAAGGTGAACTATCGTGGCCTTCCTTCCATACCTTCCTTTGTAGAGTGTGATGGAAAGGAAAGGACGTCTCCATGGCCTATATGAACACGACGTAGAGAGACCATATGGATGAAACGGGCATGCACGGCTCTTCCTGTGTGGAACCCCCTGCCTGGCAAGGAAGGAATGACTAGCAGCTATGGGTGGCACTGCCCAGGGCACGTACACTGGGGCGGGGCACATACAACTGGCACTGACTAGGGACAAGGTCAACGTCTCCATGACCACCTTCTTGCAATGACTGGCTATCAGCGAGGAGGAGCGCTATGGGTTGAGGAATAACGACAAACAACACTTCTTACTTACTGCCTTGGGTCGGGCGGGGTACCTCCCCCTCGATCGCTCTCCACACTAAGGCTCTTGGATTGAACTCGGAGGGCATGGGACTAAAGCTAAGAACTAAGTAAGAAGAGAGAGTGAGAAAGATCATTTCTTCTTATTCTGTTGCAAGGACGTATCTATGCGAGTATTGATTTCATAAGGTTTCATACTAGGTCTAACTGGGCACGGAAACGACTTAGCACGGACAATGGGGCACGAGCAACTACGGGGCACAGGGTATGAGAACTGTTATCAATGTATTGATTTTTTGTTACAATGGAGTTGAGTAGCCCAGTCCGGTAGGCTAGGCCGATTAGCACAGTTGAGTAGTCCAGTCGATTAGCGCGGAGCCCAGCGTATTCAATTAGTTTAGCTCAGCGTATTCAATTAGCCCAGCCAAGTGTTGTATTAGCGCCCATCCCAGTCGATTATAGTAGCCAAGGTAGCCTAGCGGACCCAGTGTATTAGAGTAGCCGAGTGGCTTAGAGCCCATCCCGGTAGCTCAGCCCATCCCAGTCGATTGAGGAACTACAACCAGACCCCCGATCTTGGATGGAAGGAAAGATGGGCTTGCTTTAGTGGGTGGGCACTTAGAACATTGCTATCACCTCCTTCGTGCTGAGTAAAGGTAAATAGTCAAGGTTCTAAGTGTTAACCCCATCCCATCCGTAGAAGTCTATAGCAGTCCCTCCTAAGCATTCATGAAAGTGGTATAGGGGGGTCTAGGTCTTTTTCAGGTGGGTAGGTTGTTTGGAGGGAAGATATAGGAAGAATTTCCTAGTGCTGACCCTCGTCTTCCTGGCTGAAGCTCTAGGTGATAAGGTTGGGTGTCTTGGTTAGCAGGGACTAAAAGGTAAAGGCTCTTTGTCTCAAGCAATAGGTAATACGTGGTACCAAGAAGAATTCATAAGGTAGTAGGGTAAATAAAGGGTAAATAGCAAGACCAACTAAGAGAAATTAAGGCAAGTGTGAGCCTGCCTGTGCAATGGCGGGAAGCCCGTTGATGGGTCCTTGAAGCCCTTACCTGACAAGGCTTGCAGTCTGTGTTAATAAAGAAAAGCGTGCGTGCCTGGGGTTTCAGCCCGTCCCGAGAAGAGAATTCTAGTGCAGTAGCAACAAAGCATTCATTAAGGAAGTGTGATAGGGCTGCTAACAGGTCTAGATCTTAAGGTGGGTAGTAAGTAAGAGTATAGGTGAATAGGCAGCTGAGTGAGTAAGGGTAAATAGTCCATCCAGTTCAAAGTGCTGAAAGTTCATGCAGTAGGTTGATAAAGGTAATATGACTCAAAGTGCTGACCCAAGCAAGCGCATAAAATCTAATAAGTAAGTAAAGCAGTATTTCCAAAATCCAAGCAGTTTCAACGATCCAACGATCCAAGAGTGTGGGTAGCAGTCCCAACAGAAGGTAATCCTGTAGGTAGGCAGAACCTGTCCCTACCAAAAGTAAGGGGGTAGAGTGGTACCTTAAGTCTGCTAGGTCTGATATAAATAGTTGAGGCTCTTCAAGAGATTCCCATCATAAAAAGGCACCAGGTTGGTTGGGGGCTGGCACAAAGTTTGCTGGGAAGGGTGGGGTGTAATAGCCATAAGAGATCAGTTTCTAAATCCTAGTCCCCGTTGCATAAGAAACAAAAGGTTTGGTGAAAAGGTCAAGGTAAGGTGGGGGATAAAGAACCAAATGAGAAAGGCGAGGTTTTTCTAAATCATATCCGAATATAGCTTATATAAAGAAAGTGTATTTATAACTAACATATATAAAGGCCAGATCTAAAGCGGTTAGGCTTCGTGATAAGATCCCCATCTGAAACAGGCACAAGGGTTGGGGCTGAAACCACACCAAGTTTGGTGCCGGAAGGCTGCTCGACCATAAGCCCCCCCACCCAATAAGTAAAAGGATTGCTCACTCATTCATATGCCCCCCCACCCAATAAGTAAATGAAAGATTGTCACTGATCTGATTAGGTCCGTCAGGGTGCGTAGCACGCTCGACTAATAAGGCCGCCATCGGCTCGACTGATAAGGACCCTTTAGGGGGCTCGACTGATAAGGATGCGCAAGCAGGCTCGACTGATAAGGCCGCCATCACCCTTTAGGGGGCTCGACCACCGCCTTTTAGTTACTTATTTGAGAGGGGCACCCAATAAGTAAATTGAAGAGGACCTTTAGGATGCGTAAGCACGCTCGACTAGTAAGGACCCTTTAGGGGGCTCGACCATTTTTTGACTTATTTGAGGGGCAAATAAGTAAATTGAAGAGGTGCTCGACCATTTTTTGACTTATTTGAGGGGCAAATAAGTAAATTGAAGAGGAGAGATTGGTTCATTCTTTATATATGTCATTACGCTTTAGCAGATAATGCTGCTATGGGCATATGTCATTACGACATAACTCAATACCACCCGAAAACGACTATATATGTCATTATGCATGAAGAAATGGCTCACATTCCAGTAGCGATATGCCTTCATCATATTATATATGTAATGATTCCATCCCACTCTGATGAATGAGGGAGATGACAAGCATATATGGGCATATGTCATTTCTGGTGTAATTACTGCTTCCTTGATGCTTATTGGGTGGGGGATTCAATATCATAAGTTTTGGCTTCATCAATAGGAAGTTTCTTTATATATGATAGTTTTCCGTCATTTCATTCCATAGATAAGGCAGTAAAGAAGACTGGAGTAGTACCTTTAAGGCAAGCTCTCCTACCTTGATAGTAAGGAAAGTCATAAGGCAAGCATAATAACATATGCCCATAGCAGATTGGATTCGATACTTCTATAGCCTCCTTGGGTTGTCAGGTCTATCCAGCAAGTGAGAAAGCCCCGCCCGGTTCATCGACCAGCCAGCTAACCATCCAGCTCCAGCTCCTTCCAAGCTCCAGCTCCCCAGCTAACCAGCTCCCAAGCTCAAGCTCCCGATCCAGCTCCCGATCCAGCTCCCCGGCCAGCTCAAGCTCCCTATCCCTCCAGCTTCCCAGCAAGGTAACAAGCAAGCTAACAAGCAAGCTAACCAGCCTGCCCGCCTGCATAAAGCCCGCCAGCAAGCAAGCATTCAAACTCAGGCAAGTATGAAAACTCTATCCGTCCTCTATTTTGGTCGGGGTATCAAGCAAGAATCTATCTAATACTAAAGGTTTGGTGGGATGCTAAAGAATAAACTCCTATATATTGGGTGGGGTCAAGATCATATCCATAAGAAGTCTCTAAAAGAAGAAGCCTGAGCGCACAATAATGGTAAGGGGGTATGTACGGCCTGAACCCTCGTCGATTCTGAAAGCACTAAACAAAGCTGGGGTTTTGCAATCATAGGGTGCTGCCGTCTTATAATCAATCAATTGCGGGCCTTTCCCCCCCAACAATATCAACAGTGCTGCCCACATTATTCAAGCAATAGGTTTGGGCATCACAAAGAAAGGTTGGGTAAGTTAGGCAGCAGTGAAAGTCAAAAGAAAGAACCAGGTGGGTTGGTAATAGTAGGTCGCACTTAAGTAAAGCAAGTAGGCAGAGTCTAATAAGATTCTTCAAGCAAGTGTTGTTGAAGGCCCGTGAATGCTGCATGGAAGGCGGTCCAAGAGCTCTACGCCGGTGAACGCTGGCTGTTTGGGGCATTACAAAGGTAAGTAGTCTGCTGGGTGAAAGAGAAAAGGGTCCCTTTAAATGGTAAGGTAAAGGTAAATAGGCAGCAAATAGTCAAAAGGTTCGAAGTGCTTGCTGTACCCACATTCCCCCCACTTTAAGTCACTTAGGAACGCTCAGACTTTGGGAGATAAATAAAGCAGCCGCCATCGCCTTGAATTTCTACTCTTATTCTTTTTCAATTAGTAATTTGTGTAATTACGTACATAATTCATTACCGCAAGATCCCGCCTCGACAGGTTCAAAATCTCTTGGCCTCCACGGCGGCTCTCTCTTACCATTGGGCTTACTTTCTTCCCTTCGAAAGCGCCCACATTGATTGCCGCACCTAGAATTGCATCTCCGCATCTCCACAACACATCGCCGCAACACAGCTCCGCATCTCCGAATCGGAGCAAAGTCGGAAAATCGATCGGGAAGGAGGGCAGGGTCGATAGCTTGCAAAAGGGTATAGGGTAAGGGCCCTAAAATAGAGGACGGATAGAGTTTTGTCATTTCACTAAGAAAAGGTGGCCCATGAAGGAGGCAGGCAGGGTCGATAGAAACTGACTCAAGGCGTGGGGTAGTAGCCCGTTTCAAATATAGGACGGATAGAGTAACTGGTCATTTTCATAATGAAAGGTGGCCTATCGGGATTATAGAGATAAGAAGAACGTGAAAACAGATGGTCAATTTGAGAGTGCAAAGGTGGCCTTGGAACAGGATTAGTACGGGATAGCAGCTATTCTCTTTTGAGAGCCAGAGTCAGGACTTTTAGGAGCAGTTTTGGTTTAAGCACTGAGCTCACCTATTGTTTGTTGGAGTAGATTCTGTTTTTCTCTGTAGCAGAGGTAGGCGATAAGCTAATATTCCCTGGATGGGAACGAATACACTCGATCTGGGTATGTTGGTGGGACGCTTCGCAAGCAAGAAACTGATTTGATTGATGATTCACTTTATTTCAGCTCTAATCATTCCACGCTTTCGTACCCATTAGTCAACAGCCCGCCATTCCCCCCAGTTCAATACGCGGTCTCCCCAGTCTCCCAGCATTCCCCAGTACACGTCACCCAGGATCCCCAGTACGTCTAATCCACTCGGCTAATCTAATACGCTAGCCGAGTGAACCCGAGGCCATGGACTTTGATCTACCAAATGAGTTGAATGCCTCTGAGACGAAATCATAAACCACTTTGCTCCATTGACTAAGTAAGGTCTCTGAATGCTTCATTCCTATCCCAGGGTTTCTCTACACCTTCAGTATGCCTCCCAAACGAGAAGCGACCCCTGAGGATTCTCATTATGGGTCATCTGGTTCAATCCTGGATCTAGCCATAACGTGAAATGAACTTATGTGCCTACAATAGAGGCACACTCCTGCTCCCATCCAGCTGGACAATCATTTCTAGTTGTTGAAGTTTGCAGGTCAGATGAATGAGGAAATGGTTAATTCATGGATACCCAGTCTCTCTACCTACTTCAAGACAACTCCAGATCTGGATGAGGAAGCTAAGCTCTAGATTGCTAGCCTTCATCTTGAAGCCATTGCTCAGACTAGTTGAGATGCTCAGTTGGAGCAGCCCGATCTGGTGGTGGATTGGCAGTCCATTTATTCCTTGACCTCTGCCTCCCATCCTCTCCAGACTTGGGACAATTTCCGCCAGGCCTTGCGAAACCACTTTGATCCACTGGGGCATCGACAAAACTTGATGTCTAGATGGTTGCAGCTTCGACAACAGAATGGTCAGTCAGTGTAGAATTACATCGACCTCTTTTTCAAGCTCCATATCCACCTCCACATCCATGATCCAGAAGGGGTACTTATACCCAAATTTCATTATGGTCTATTCATTATGTTTCAAGAGAACTTGAGCCCTTTTACAGTACCACCTTGGACAATGCCTTTCTACGGGCTCTTGTTGTTGAGCGCAAAGTGTCTCCCTAGCTTCGATCTCCTCAATCCTGCCCTACTCCTTCTTCCTCTTCCAACCCTGCGTCACCCACCTCTCCCAAATCTTGACCTTGGTGTACCTTCCACCGTTCTCATTTTCACTCTTATGCTGAGTGTCGGGCACTCAAGAGTCAACATCCTACTAAAGCACTCTTTGCTTATACTCTTGAGGCCTCCACTAGTACTCCCTCGCCTTCTAAAGTATTTTCACTCAATAAGAATATAGCCCCTGACCCTTCCTTGCTCCTCATGACTACTGATGATGATGCGACCTCCACGACCCCCCTATTGACTCACAATTGTAAAATGAAACACATTCTTGCTATGTGGATTCTGGACAATGGGAGTCAGTAGAATCTTGTCACTCAAGACCTGGGGCAGCACCTTGATCTCCCCACCACTCCTCACCTAATGCCTTATCAACTGGGATGGGTCCATAAGGATGGCCCTTGCGTCATGGTGTCCCAACGTTGTGTCATCGCTTTCGCTATTGGTCCCTTTCATGATACCATGGTCTGCGATGTGTCTCCTCTTGATTGTGCTGACCTTCTACATGGCATTCCCTATCAAACTCAACGCCAAGCTATCTATCACACCCGCACTAATCAGTATCACCTTCAGTAAGATGGCCGGACATGCTTCCTCACCTCTTCTGCGCTAAAGACTCCTACTCTCCTTTAATAAAATCATTCACCAAGTCATTCTTAACAAATGCATCTCTCTGTGTCTGGTGTGCCTTATCGAACCTGATAATACTACCCACCCGGTTCCATAGGACATGGCCCCTTTACTCTTTGAGTTCGCTGATGTCCTTGAGCCTCCCATAGGCCTCCCTCCTCCTTGTCCCATTGAACATACCATCGATCTCATCCTTGGAGCATCTTGACCCAATGCCCCCTCATATCGCCTTGCTCCTCGTGAGGCTGAGGGGATTGAACACCAACTCCAGGAGCTATTGTAGTTGGGCCATAACGAGCCACGGTCGTCTCTTTGTGCCTCTCATGCCTTCATCATTCCGAATAAGTAGAAGTAGATCAATGAATGGTGCCTTGTGACTGACTACTAGGCCCTCAACAAAGCCACTGTCAAAAACCGGTACTCTTTGCCCTGGATAGATGATCTGCTAGACCACTTGCATGGGGCTCACTTCTTTACCAAGATGGATGTGATTGCTGTCTACCATCAAGTTCAGATGGATGCTTCTCACACTTGGAAAACAACTTTGAAGACCAAGTTCGGGATCTATGAATGGCTAGTGATGCCATTCGCTCTCACTAATGCCCCTGCAACGTTTATGCGGCTTATCAATGATGTTTTAAGACCACACCTTGGGAGCTTTGTTATCACCTATCTGGATGATATTCTAGTCTTGAACAACACTTGGGAGAACAACATTCAATGTGTCAATACTCAACAGCATAGAACGGACAGTAAAGCGACTTTCTTTTCACAATCCGAGAAAGGCAGATGCACGTCGAGAAAGGAAGGTCCCGGAGGGGCTTGCGCTTCCTAGTGCAAGGACCCGACAGGGGGCTCGACTGATAAGGATGCGCAAGCAGGCTCGACTGTTAAGGATGCGCAAGCAGGCTCGACCATAAGCCCCCCACCCAATAAGTAAACCCTAACCTTTAGGTGCTCGACCAAAAGGACCTTTAGGTGCTCGACTGATAAGGCCGCCATCGAGAGGCCGCCATCACCCTTTAGGGGGCTCGACCACTATTTACCCACCCACCCCAATCCCCGGGGCCCGGTAGGGGCTCACCATTCCGATGGTGAGGACCGGCAGGGGCTCGACTGTTAAGGCCGCCATCGACGGAGTCACTCACTCATTCCGATGGGTGAGGGTGCGTTAGTACACTCGACTGCTAAGGAGAGGGATTTCTCTGCCTACCTACAGGATGACTTTCTTTTGGACAGCTCAGTCGTGGCGTGGGTGGGAACTACTACCCTTTTTTCATATAGCCGGAATCTTTAGATTGCAAGGGCTTGGGCACTTAGAGCATATTTACCTTTCTTTTTCAGCCTACACTTTGACTTTCTCTTCGACCTACAACGAAGCGACCAACAGCCAATCGTGTTAACAGCCAACTTGGATTGAATACAGTTAGGAGATAGACAGCCAGACTCCACATTGAGAACTTACGGGCTTGGGCATAACCCACATGAAGACTTATGTTTTGTTTCGGATGCAGCACTCACGAAGAATCTATTACACAGACCAAACCGGAATTTGATATGGGGATCTTATTGCTCCGCACCTCACCGCTCCGCGCCTGGCCTTTATATATGTTCTTTCTCCATACTACCTATGTCATATCGGGCCTTTATCAATAGGATTATATAGGATGCACCCATTTTCATTATGCTGGCCTACTGAATTCATGTTTGTCCCATGCTACCAACAATTGTGTTCACTATCCTTTCTAGACCGGCTCACAAACCAGAACTTAGAGATTGGACAGGCTTGCTTGGGTGGGTTGGCACAGCATTGCTATTAACCCTTTCTCCTATTACCTTACCTTACCTTACCTTATGACTTCTTATGAGTACCACATATCACCTTCTGGGTACCACTATGACCTATTGTTCTCACCGAGGAGCCTTGCCGATACTCGGAATCACTTAGAACCCACTGCATTCTAGGAAGGAAATCTCTGCGATCCTTTCATTTTAGTCCTACCAAATCATACATTTACCCACATGGTGGCGGGCTGGCTGCTGGCTAGATGTTTCTGTATGTGGTGGTCCACCGGACGAAGGAAGATGATGTGTAGGGGGGTTGTACAACGAACGGGGCACACGGACCAATGACATAGCAGGGAGAGACAGTTCTATGGGATGGTCAATTTGCTATTGAAAGGGTGGCCTATCGGATGTATCCACTGGATCAACAGAATCCACTGCTGCTAGAGAAGCTGCAGCGTTGACTTATTTTGAACCAACCTGATGAGATAGAAACCTCTGAAATGGACATTCTAGTTTCTTATATATTACATATTCCTAGCAATAGGGTTCTCATGGATTCCGAGTATCGTATTGGCTCCTCGGCGGGAACATGGGTACCATAAGTTCTTCATACGTGGTACCCAGAAGACAAGGGTAGGAGAAATAGTCAATATCCTAGTGACCTAGCTGACTGGGATCAATCAATCAATATCCTGGCAATGAATGTTGGGTCTTAATTAAGAACTGGCCGGGGCCCGACAAGAGAAGTATCTAATGGTATAAGTAAGAATATGTCTTAGCAGCAAGTGTTGGTTATCAAGTTGAATTGCTGTATCCGAAGCCCGCCCGTCCATCCATCCCTTCATTTTTCTGAAGTTCTTTCTGGCTGTAATGAATCAATGCGGCAGTTCCCAGTATATCTGCTAAAGGTTCTGTCAGTAATGAATGAATCAATAGGGCAGACGATGCCACATCACACAAACAACAGAGCTTTCCAACTGCGCAAAGGGTATGGGTAAATGATAGAATCCGTGCGTGCCGTGCCATTCTGCCCAGAGACTAGAAGGGTTCCTAGCGCTCGATATCTCTTAAGCGCCTCATTCATCCAATTGGTCTAGTGCATATAGTTATGAAACACAGAAGTAAGGGGGAGGTAAGGGTAAGAAGGTTGTATCATGCCTGCAATGCCATTCAATCAATCTGCTCGGGTCTATAGCTGTACCTGACCTCCTTTCTCCTAAGATTCATTCATCCGATGGGTATAGGGTTAACAGGTCTAAGTCTATGGGTGGGCAGCAGGTAATAAGTGACAGAAGTAAGGTATAAGGGTAAGAAGGTTTCATGCCATTCATGCTAAAAGGGTTCATAGTTGTACCTCCCTCCTAAGCGCTTATTAAGTAAGTGTGATCTGTCTGATCAAAGCATATCCTGGCAGTGTTGGTCTGGGCATCCATCATATCCTATCAATGTCTGAAGCCCGTCCAACCTCTCTTCTCTGATGGACCATAATCAAGAAGCTATCTGGTGGCAGTTCAACGATATCAGCGGCTAATGGGAAACTCTCTTTCGGCTAATTGACCCATCCATCCGGTGCTTCTAAGATCAAGTCATGGGTGGGCAGCACTCCATCTATTTATCAACTAAGTGAAGTAAGGTTAGGTAGTTCAAGGAAAGCAAAAGGTTGGTAGCACGGTCACACGTGAAGTCAAAGTGCGAAGCTGAGAAGGTTCATAGCAATGTTCTTCGTGCCCACCCACCTCCATAAGATTTCTCTTAAGTTCTGGCTTTAGTGAATCAATCCATCCGGTAGTTGCACGATATCTGCTGCTAAAGGTTCTAGAATCAATCCAAGCAGTTTCCACGATCCCATACCAAAACAGAGCTGTCCAACTGCGCAAAGGAGTGAAAATGAGAATCCGTGTCGTGCCATGTCATCCTCCAGCAGCATGAGAATTGTGAGAAAGGGAAAAAACCCTATTGACTATTGACCATCCAGCCGTGTTTCTTTCATAAGTTCTAGCTATATAGAATCAATCCGACAGTTCCAAGGATCCAAGGACTGTGACTTGACTGGTGGTTCCTATGCTACTCCATTTCCTGTATAAAGTAAGCATTGAAAAGTCAATATAAAGCCTGCCTGAAATGACATATATAAAGGCCCAAGATCAACAGTTGAGGAACAATACAAGATTCCCATCTTCAATAGGTACCAGGTTGGTCCGGTCCGGTCAATCCTAAAAACGTATTCAAACACGCTTTGGACAAAGGCATTACGTGGTTTGACGGGTTCGTAGGCATCTGATTTCATCTGGGTTCCCGAACTCACATTTTGATTTATCCAACTCGATTCATTTCCTAATTCCTTCCGGCTTGAGCCTGGGTGTCATAATTTGAAAGTCAAAGGGCGTAGCGATGAACCTTCTCAGATGCGGTTTTTGCTATATAACACCCGTGTTGATCAGGGTTCGGAGGCGGCATAAGGTTGATAACTCAAATTTTGCTATAGTCAACTCGATTTGCGGAGCGGCATTTCATATATTCCTTTCATCCAAACAAATAAGTGAGGCAGGCAGAGTATATATACTATAGGTTTTTGAAAGAAGAAGCATTTATGTCACAGGTACTAAAATGAAAGCATCTCCTAGCTGTCTGAAGGCCCGTCCAAAATGCTCTATGTTGAAGTCCTTGCACTCGGAAGCGCAAGACCCTCCGGACCTTCCCTTCCATCCCTCCATCCCACCATTCGATCCAATGCAGTAAGTAAGAGCAGGCAGTATCTATAGGTGAACGAGGTCCCTTGAAATGGTAAGAGTATAAGGTAAGTAAGCATCAGGGGCATAGCGGGTCAATATTCAAAGTTCTAAGTGTTAACCTCCGTCCATTCTTCCATCCCATCCCATCCCATCCTGCCCGGGTATTCTATAGTCGTACCTCCTAAGATTCATTCAGCAAGTGGTTTGTTTGTTGTTGAACGCCCGTGCAACCAACAATGCTCTAAGTTCAGCAGGTAATAGAGCCGGTCAAGTGAAAGGTTGGTGAATAGCGATAGTGTCTACCCACTAGGCATTCCGGGCTGACTCAATGGGTTGGTAAGGGCAGGCAACAGTCCCTCCATCCATAAACTAAGTAGTAGGGTGAGGCAGGGCATAGAGCTAGAGGAAGGAAGGCACGCAGTGAAGCAGGACAGTTAGAAGCTTAGGTGGTACAGAGAAAGATAGCTACTCGGGAGTGAGGCAGGTACGGAGTTCGAGGGTCGAGGGTCAAGGTCTAGGGTCTAGTGGTTGGGAAGCGAATCAAACCAATCAATCTATCCAGGCAAGCTACGCCTTCCTCGGGCCCGGTATCCCTTTTCTCCAAGAAAGAGAATATATCCAATCACTTCTATGATAATGACAGCTAGGGGAACAACCATTAAGGCTATCCAGCAGGCGAAAAAGCTAGGTTCACTTGATTCAAAGGCTTGGGTAACGCGGTTCACTTTGACTTAACCACACCCAGACTTACCCACCCATATAGATAGGTCAAAAGATAGGGGAAAACGCGACTAGGGTAACGTGGGCAACGTGCGCTAAGCCCACCCAGTCAAAGAAACCTATCCATAGGAGCCAGGGGAGCAGGGGAGCAGGAGAGCCGGTGACAAGTAGAGTAGTGGAATTGATCATTGCGAAAAGGCTATCCAGTTGAAGAAATCTATCCAGTTATTCATAGTGTAGATTCATATATAATGACAGCTAGGGGAACAACCAATGCGGGTGCAACTTTGCCTTCCTCGACAAGCCCCAGAGAAGAAAACTATCCAGTCACTTTTGCTGCTGCCCGGGGAGAGCTGGTGGTTGGGGCTTCGCGTGCTATTACCAGGCGGGTGCGGGTGCCGTATTCGGGCCCGGGTGCGGGTGCGAGGAGGGTAGGTGCGAGGGTATGTGGAAGGTAGGGTCAGCCCGCCAGTCACTTCAGAGTGTAGATTCCTTGTGTACGATGCCAGTATCCTTCCCAAGAAAGAAATCCTTGCTTTCCTAACGTCAAGCAAGCCCCTACCGGTCCTTGCACTAGGAAGCGCAAGCCCCTCCGGGTTAGGGTTTACTTATTGGGTGCCCCCTCTCAAATAAGTAACCAAAGAGCAACTAAAGTTTCAATTTACTTATTGGGTGGGGGGGGGCTTATGGTCGAGCCCCTCACCATCGGAATAGTGAGTGACCCCTCACCATCGGAATAGTGAGTGGCTCCGCCCCTAAAGAATATAGGGTGAGGTAACGTGTGAGGAGA
>Ga0115851_100453_pt1 | contig 18123 bp, 20 predicted proteins | sample InSIn2gowninarea_FD_83865 | JGI IMG/M metagenome (GOLD analysis project Ga0115851, IMG submission 83865)
ATGGCATTTGACCGATTGGCACTCGCTGCTCCTCCTCTTCTTTAAACAATTCAGATGACTGAAAACAAAGCGGCAGGGGATCAACTTGGATCATTTGATCACATGCTGCTGCTTCTAAGTCTTCCTCTGCTTTTCGCATTAATCCAACTTTGACCCATAATCCATGTTATGTTGCAAAACCCACCTTTCTGCAATTATTTTATTATATATCGCAACCGCATGCCTTATCACACTTCATTGTCAGCAATCGAATTCATACAAAGGCCGCCACCCCTGTCCCCACCGATTGCGATGTAGCGACTTAATCGCTACTGTCCATTCCACGCCCCCGCATCAACGGTCCATAATCTATTGCATCACCCATCGTAAATCAGCATTCGCATAATACAAAGGCCCACCCCCATGGCACCTCCCCGACGCGATATAGCGATTAGATCGCAACCATCCAATCTAATCGCTCATCCAACGATTCAAATGAAGTCGCTTGCCCCCATTTCGCTTCGCTCCATTGCACCTCCCAATAGCCGACTGCTGAAGTGATATCGGCGATCGCTATGTGGCTGATCATATATATGTATAAAGCCCCGTCCCCCACTCACTCTCGATAAGTGATACTGCGATTTAATCTTAGCCGTTGGATCGGCCATAGCGCGATCCAATGGCCCAGATCTTTTCAGGGCTACACTATTCGCTTTCTGCCCGTTTTTCATCGAATTTCTTGTATAAAGTGTTTTTTTCCCTTTTAATGGGTAAAGAGCTATTTCCTCTGTATATTAGCTCGGTGCCTCTGTGCGCTCCTCCTGTAAGGAAAGCTTGTTCATTTTTCAATCATTTTTTATCGCTCCAGCCCGAAATTGCTCCAAACAGCAAGATTTGGCCTCGGCATGCCTCCAGCATCCACTATTCCACTATTTTAGCAGTTATTCTTCCTTTTTTGATCAGATTTCAATCGGTCAGCACCGATACTCAGCCAAAGCCTGCAGGGGTGCCACCACAGCTATTTTTTGTCATAAAGTGGCAGTAAAAGGGGCGATTTGATAGTTGAAGGGTATCAGCAACCAAGAAGAGCCCAGATTTAGTCTAAAGAGTATCAGAAGTAGCGGCAAAGTGTATCAGTTGAAAATATCAGCGGAAGTCATAAAGCCCGCAGCAGGGAAGAAATAAAGGCCTTCATCAAAGTCAAAGAAGCAGTCAAAGAGCCATTTAAGGCTCACCAAGACAGTTTAATGCAGTAAAAGTCATATGAGGGCAGTACATCATGGCCCAAGGTGCAGTTATTGTAGAGATGGCCAGCGCATGGCTCAAAGGACCATATTAACTCAGTTTTGATGCCTGTTGCCTCCAACACAGCTTAGATAGATCTTTTGTGCATTTATTTCAGGCTAAGTTAGGTTAAAGACACTTATTTCCCTCAGATCTATTTAAGATCTGCTGTTGTAGATATTTCTGGATATTTTCTCTATATAAACCACCCAAAGCATTTTTAAAGGGGTTGGTTGGTTGATTTCCTCTTTCTAGACTTGCGCTGTATATGTTGAGAGCTTTTATAATCAAAGAATGTTGGAATGTTTGTTTTTGAACTGCTGGTTGTGGATTTGATGGCTTAAAAAGTATGCTACAGAATTATGGTGTTTCTATATGGCTCAATAAGTCCTTCTTGCCTCTGTTTTCAGTTTATATGTGTTTATGCCACCTTTGTTTCACCATCTAAATAGCAGGAAAGAAGAATAGCTTAGAATTTGCTTAGAAACACTCTATGCTCAATTACTTTTATTTCTCTATGTTTTCCTCTGGAATAGTGATGAATATGCATACTTAATTGATCATGTTTAAGCTATTTCTCTCATTTCTGAATCCTATCCAGGAATTCTTCATTGCTCCTATTTATCCTTCATCCACTTTCCCTCTTTGGCTGGATGAGAGATCCTTAATTTCCTCTCATCCCCTAACCTCCATTTCATCCTTGTTCCAACATTTAAGATTGTGCCATGTGTAGCTATCCTACTCTGTATTCCCCTCTTCTACCAAAGAAAAGACACCCTTCAGGTCACATTCATTAACTCCATGCCCAACGGTCTGAACTTATCATCCTTTGCATGCCAACTTTGTCTGAAGCATCAACCATCCCACCAAACTTAAATCAAACTCATGCACTCATATCTAGCCTAAAATCACCCCTAAACAAAGCTAAATCATAAAGAGAGAGCCCTCTCTGATTGCAGGTAGGCTAGGACCTGCAGTCCAAAGGTTGGTTTGTGGTTACCTCGGTTGTATTCCCTTAGGAGTCAAAGGGAACAACCTGAGTGATAACATCATTGGCAACTCCACTGGGGACTCTGAATCTCTGTTTATTTCTGTAAATCTAGTATTTGATCAGTATACCTTTTGAATAAATCTCTAAGTTGCTTTGAAAAATCCCAAAATAATCAAAATAATCTCAAAATCTCAAAAAATCTTGTTTCCTGAAGAAACTGCCCCTTTTCTTCCGAATTATTATTTCACGTTTAGCTCTGATCTGTGATGATGGATAGGGATCAGACACTTCAAAGTTAATTCATCCACCTGGCGACTCCACATCATCCTCATAATAAGGACTCCGCTGGAGAAATGAGCCCAAAAGAACTATATGAGCAGATCAGGCTTTTGCAATGTATATTGTACTTTAAAGATGATTTTAGATTAGATTCTTATAATTTTCCTTTGGAAAACATTGTTGAAAAGCCTCCTTGCGCATTAGAGCAGCAATCTTCTAATGCTGTTGAAGATTATTATACAGCCAAGGAGGAACCAAAAATTGAGCCCAATATTCCAATCCCTGTACATATTCCCGTGCCTCGTAAGGTTCCTGATAGCTATAAGCCACTCATTTTTCCTCCCGTGCTCAATCCTTTGCCTAAAGATCATCCTGAGTATCTCTCAAGATTTGATGGAGAGAATGGAGTTTCTGCCCAAAAGCATATCCAGGCTTTTGAAGACTATCTTAACATTTTTGAAGTAGAAGATGAGGATGTTAGCATTAGGTTGTTTGCCCTTTCTTTGCAAAGCGAAGTTAGGACTTGGTCTAAAGCCTTGCCCGAGGCTAGCATCTCTAATCTTCAGCAGTTTTCCAAGCTCTTCCTGATAGATGGATGATCAAAGTTAATCCCCTCTTACTCATTGAAGAATATAATCAATTAAGAAGGCTTCCAAATGAATCTGTTCAACATTTCTCAGACCGATTCAATCAAGTTTATCATTCTATGCCATTGAATATAAGACCTCCTCCTGATTTAGCTCTATTGCATTATCCTAGAGCATTTGATCTAGAAATAGAATTCCATTTAAGAGAAAGGAGACCGTCCACCATGAAACAAATGCAGGATATGGCTGTGGATGTGGAGGCAAATCTGAAGATGAGAGATGAGATGCGCAAGGCAGAGCAAGAGCAGAAGCTTCATATTTTGTTAAAAGAATCAGAGGAAATGATCCAGCACATCACAATGAAAGTTGAATGCTTAGAGCACAAGAACAGATCTGTTTTGCAAGAGGAAAGTAGTGACATTCACAAATAAACCTACCACAAATCAGATGACATATTCATACAACCATACATGAAGGAGCAGTCTCCTGATATACTGTGTGAATATGGTGGATTTTCTTCTTTCAGTTGTTTGCCAAAGCATGATCTGTACGATGATGATTATGCACCTCAAATCCAAATCAGCCGCGCAGAGGAATCAAATCCTATTTTGGCAGAAAGTAGAGTTCAGGATCAACAGCCTGAAATCGGTGACCAGCCCATTCATTTCAGCTATGAAGAAAAGGAGGGAAATGTAGAAAATTTTGAATTCAACGAAGGAACTTTGCCTTTTTGTTTCGATTCTTTTTAGTTTGTTAAGGATAGTTATCATATAGTTTGTAATCAAGTGTCAGCAAGTGTTGATATTGATCATCTAGAGGAGAGTCAAATCCTTGCTCCTAACACATTACCTCTAGATTTGCAGCCCCAAAGTGCCATTGAATATCATGGTGAGGAAGACTTAGAAGCAGCAGCATGTGATCAAATGATCCAAGTTGATCCCCTGCCGCTTTGTTTTCAGTCATCTGAATTGTTTAAAGAAGAGGAGGAGCAGCGAGTGCCAATCGGTCAAATGCCATCTCGGCTTGTTTATAATGAGTTGCAAGTATCGCTCCAAGTTCTTTGCAATCCATCAGATGACAGGTTGTGTGATGAGAGAAATCAGTTCTCTTCTCCATTAGAAGGCTGCAAGGCTCAATATCAAGTTGTTGATGATCTCCCAATTCGAAAGCATGAAAGCCATCCTAAACCTTTGTACAGTTGTTTAAATCAGCTCGGCAATTGTGTATATATGTTGCAGGACCCTTTTGTACAGTGTTTAGATTCAGCAAAGGAGGTCAACAGTTTCTTGATCTTCTCAATGGTTAACAAGGCTACATCTGATTGCAAGATCTCAATTTCAAGCACCAACAAGCACAAGCAACAAAGCTCACTAATGTTTATATTTCTTAAGTGGCTGCATTGGCTGTTTTATTTTAGCTAACAACAAAGAAAGTGTCGGTTAGGGTAAGTAGGTAGGATTTCAAGTCTTTTGTTTTGGACAGTAAGATTGCTGCAGTTGAAGCCCGAAGTGAAGGCCCTGAGCTCTTCAACTATGCTGTCATGTTCATAAATAAGGCAGCCTGCAAAGGGAAATTTTCAGAATACAACAACAATTGAATACAAGGCCGTCTGACCTGCTGTTCTTGACTTTTCACAAGGAAAATCTATCCCCAAGTAGAGCCACTATTAGCCTACTATTGCAATAGGTTTCATTTTTCATGATTGACTGTGGAAGTGCCAAATATGTTCATCCTTTCCATTGCTGTAAAGGTTCCATATTTCCCAGCAATCACCACTTTTGTTTCAGTTAAGGGAAGGCCAAACAGTTTAATCTTGGCTTCCCTAGGTTTAAATTTCATGTTTTAGAATATAGAGAATAAATATCTGACCAAACTATTTAATCTTGGCAGATTTGTAGCTAGCTAGAGAAGCAAGGGTGCTCATCAGCTTAATCCGAGCCCCTGGAAGTTATAAGGGTAGATTTAGATAGGAGGATAGCAAAAAGAAAAGTTGAAAAGCTGGGTTTGCTAGTTCAGGTGCACCCAAACCAAAAAGAAGAGAAAATGCTAGGTAAGTAGGCCGGGTAGGTAGTTTTGTGGTGGCAGAATGTGAATTGTGATCCATTTCATGTTTTCAAGTGTTATATCTATTCAGATCACAAGTATGAGGCAGATTTCCATTTGGATCGGCTCAAGCGAGGCATGTCTAACTTCCCCTTCCTCATTTTCCCCAAACATTCACTAACTTCTCCTAAAGAGGTCAAGATTTCCTTGATATCTCTTAAAATTCATCATATTTCATATCTTTTGCCTAAGCAAAAGTCTACTTTTCTTAGGAATTCATATCTCTTCTACAAGTCCTATTTCCCCTTTAAAGCCTAAGTCCCTCATACTTAGCGCTTTTTCCATCAGAATTCATATTAACTTCTAACTTATTATGTAAATCCTTATCTATTTCCCCTTCCCCTTACTAAAATATGTATAAAATCCCCCTATTTATGTATCCCCTCCCTTTGGTTGAAAAATAACCATAAATATCCCTTGGGAATTACTAAGTTTGATTGAAACTTAGTAAGAACCCTCATCTTGCCTCTCAAACCATCTTCCAATGCATTAGGACTCATTCCTATGCATAAAATCCCTTCCAAAATGTTAAATCCCTCTTTTCATGCTTTCGGACCCCTTCCGAAGCATTAGAATCCCTTCCAAAGCCTTAAAAATCCATCTTCGATCCATTAAGCCTTCTTCTGATCACTTTAGGCCTTGACCAATTGAATGTTCCCTCCTCTGATTGCTTCTTCCCACCCTCCGACGCGATATCACTGTCGGAGGGTTCAATGGCATTTTTGGCCTTAATTGTTATACCCTCGATGCGATTTTGGCAATCGGCATATCGTGATGTTCTGCGCCCATATCATAATACGCCGACCCCTCCACCGATGTGATATCGCCGTCGCACCCGACGTCATATCGCATCACGCATATATCATATCACATATATGTTGTTACCTGCATCCTCCGCTTTTCGCATTAATCCAACTTTGACCCATAATCCATGTTATGTTGCAAAACCTGCCTTTCCACAATTATTTTATTATATATCACAACTGCATGCCTTATTTCATTTCGCTGTCGGCAATCGCATTCATACAAAGGCTGCCACCCCTGTCCCCGCTGATTGTGATGTAGCGACTTAATCGCTACCATCCATTCCATGCCCCCACATGAACGGTCCATAATTTGTCGTATCGCCCATCGCAAATCAGCATTTGCATAATACAAATGCCCACCCCCATAGCACCTCCCCGATGTGACATAGTGGTTAGATCACAACCGTCTAATCTAATCGCTCATCCGACGGTTCATATGAAGTCACTTGCCCCCATTTCGCTTCACTCCATTGCACCTCCCGATAGCTGATCGTCGAAGTGATATCGGCGATTGCTATGTCGCTGATCATATATATGTATAAAGCCCCATCCCCCGCTCACCCCCCGATAAGCGATATTGCGATTTAATCTTAGCCGTTGGATCGGCCTTAGCGCGATCCAACGGGCCAGATCTTTTCAGGGCTACACTGTTCGCTTTCCGCCTGTTTTTCATCGAATTTCTTGTATAAAGTATTTTTTCCCTTTTAAAGGGTAAAGAGCTATTTCCTTTGTATATTAGCTTGGTGCCTCTGCGTGCTCCTCCTGCAAGGAAAGCTTGTTCATTTTTCAATCATTTTTTATCGCTCAAGCCCGAAATTGCTCCAAACAGCAAGATTTGGCCTTGGCATGCCTCCAGCATCCAATCTTCCACCATTTTAGTAGTTATTCTTCCTTTTTTGATTAGATTTCAATCAGCCAGCACCGATACCCATCCAAAGCCCGCAGAGGTGCCACCACAGCTATTTTTTGTCATAAAGTGGCAGTAAAAGGGGAAATTTGACAGTTGAAGTGTATCAGCAACCAAGAAGAGGCCAGATTTAGTCTAAAGAGTATCAGAAGTAGCGACAAAGTGTATTAGTTGAAAATATCATCAGAAGTCATAAAGCCCACAGCAGGGAAGCAATAAAGGCCTCCATCAAAGTCAAAGAAGCACTTAAAGAGACATTTAAGGCTCACCAAGACAGTTTAATGCAGTAAAAGCCATATGAGGGTAGTACATCATGGCCCAAGGCACAGTTATTGCAGATATGGCCAGCGCATGGCTCAAAGGACCATATTAACTCAGTTTTGATGCCTGCTGCCTCCAGTGCAGCTTAGATAGATCTTTTGTGCATTTATTTCAGGATAAGTTAGGTTAAAGACACTTATTTCCCTCAAATCTCTTTAAGATCTACTGTTGTAGATATTTTTTCGATATTTTATCTATATAAACCACCCAAAGCATTGTTAAAGGGGTTGGTTGGTCGATTTCCTGTTTCTAGACTTGCGATGTATATGTTGAGAGCTTTTATAATCAAAGAATGCTGGAATGATGTTTGTTTCTGAACTGCTGGTTGTGGATTTGATGGCTTAAAGAGTATGCTACATAATTCTGGTGTTTCTATATGGCTCAATAAGTCCTTCTTGCCTCTGTTTTCAATTTATATGTGTTTATGCCACCTTTGTTTCACCATCTAAATAGCAGGAAAGAAGAATAGCTTAGAATTTGCTTAGCAGCACTCTATGCTCAATTACTGTTATTTCTTTATGTTTTCCTCTGGAATAGTGATGAATATGCATACTTAATTGATCATATTTAAGCTATTTCTCTCATTTTTGAATGTTGTTTAGGAATTATTCATTGCTCATATTTAGCCTTCATCCACTTTCCCTCTTTGGTTGGATGAGAGATCCTTAATTGCCTCTCATCTCCTAACCTCCATTTCATCCTTGTTCCAACATTTAACATTGTGCCATGTGTAGTTATCCTGCTCTGTATTTCCCTCTTCTGCCAAAGAAAACACACCCTTCAGTTCACATTTATTGACTCCATGCCCAATGGTCTAAACTTCTAATCCTTTGCATGCCAACTCTGTCTGAAGCATCAACCATCCCACCAAACTTAAATCAAACTCATGCACTCATATCTAGCCTAAAATCACCCCTAAACAAAGCTAAATCATAAAGAGAGAGCCCTCTCTGATTGCAGGTAGGCTAGGACCTGCAGTCCAAAGATTGGTTTGTGGTTACCTCGGCCGTATTCCCTTAGGAGTCAAATGGAACAACCTGAGTGATAACAGATGGTTGGCTTGGCAATGACACATGCAGTGCAGGATCTGATGTAGTTTCTGAAATCCTATCAAATATTCAGCCAATAGAAATACTTCTATGGTACTGCCACCATTTTCTCAACCTCAAAATGCCCAGTAGCCTGAATATAGTGTGCTTCCAAAATCATCTTGTCATTCTCACTTGAAGGAGCACAAAGGTGACCCAGGTGGCATAACAGGGTATCCTCGAGGTCAAAATCTAGAACATGCTGACCCTCCAAGAGTGTCTGGTATGTGTGGCTGAATTCTAGGTCTCTTTTGTAGAGAAGTGGCCAATCAGAAGTCTCATGCCCATAAGAGTTGAGCATAGTGGCTAATGCCATGATCGGTGATTGACTGAGGTAATCTACAACATTATTGGTGTTTCCCTTCTTATACTTGATATTCAAACTGAACTATTGCAAGCACGTGGACCACTTCTGATGGTGATCATTATGCAACTTCCCTTGCATCTATATGAACTTCAGGGGTTGGTGGTCTATGTGGATGACCCTTTCCTTCCCAAAAATGTAATGCTTCCATTGTTGGTAGGCTTGCATAATGGAAAACATCTATTTTTCATATGTGGGGTAATTCCAGACTATGTCTGAAAGTGTCTCACTATGATATGCCACTAGATGCCCATGTTGAGTAAGGACTGCCCTAATAGCATAGTTCAAACCATTTGTCTAGATCTCAAATCATTTTTGCAGGTCTGGTAATGCGAGCACTGGTGCTGAGCAGAAGTGATGTTTCAACTCTGTGAATGCCTTTTGTTGAGATTCAGACCAAAAGAATTTTTCTTTCACTCATCCTTTGGTGACTTGATTGAAGGGCCAAGTGATATGAGAAAATCCCAACACGAACCTATGGTAGAAGTTGGCAAGACCCAGAAGATTGCAAAGCTTTGTTAGAGTGGTTGGAGATGGCCAATCCCAAATGACTTGGATCTTGTCTGGATCCATATGCACCACTTGTACACCAATAATGTATCCCAGATACTAAACTTGGGTTATGCCAAAAGTGCATTTCTCCAAATTGGCACATAACTTGTGTTGCCGCAGTCTTTGGAGAACCTCTCGGATGTGGTGGAGGTGCTCATCCAAACTCTGGCTAAATATTAGGATGTCATCCAAGTACAACACTACAAATGAGTTGGTGAATGGACTCAAGATGTCATCCATTAGCCTCATGAAGGTTTTAGGAGCATTCGTCAACCCAAAAGGCATAATCAAACATTCAGAAAGGCCCTCCCTGGCTTTGAATGTAGTCTTCCACACATCAAAGGATTCGATTGGTACCTGGTGATATCCTGACTTCAAATTGATCTTGCTAAAATATCCCCCCCGCCTGAGTTGGTCCAAAAGGTCATCAATTAGTGGGATCAAGTACCTATTCCAGATAATGATCCTGTTCAGTGCCTGATACTCAATAAAGAGTCTCCAAGTCCCATCCTTCTTCTGTATCAACATGATCGAGCTCCCACAGGGTGATGAACTAGGCTGGATGTGACATTTTTGCAATAGCTCCTAAACCTGCCTCTTGATTTCATTGTTCTCTGGAACAGAGAATCGATATATTGGTCCATTAGGCAGTGGCACACCTAGGGTCAAATCGATGGAGTGCTTGACCTGACAGTGCAGAGGAAACCCTATGAGGGAGGTGAAGATGTCATGTACTCCTCCATGACCTTGTCCATCTGTAGTTGTCGTGTGGAGCGACCTTGTCTAGAGGTGATGGGCACTATCTTCTTCGTTCCTTGAGAGCGTATCATCAGGAAAAAAGATTTCCCGGTTTTGGAAATGAGCTTACTACATTGTTTTGAAGTAACAAAATAGATGGTAGTAGGCAGTGCTACCTCTGGTATCCTGTACAACTTATTTCCCAAAGCAACAATAATAGCATGAGGCCTTGACTCATATATAGCATGTCGCTTCCACAAGTATGGATGGCCTTATAATACATAACAAACATCAAGGGGAGCAATGTCACATAATACCTCATCCATGAAGGGCTTGATGTTCTATGGAAGGCAACATTGTTGGCTCATGTGAAGATCCCATCCTTGGTGAAGCCACTCAATGGTGTACTATTGTGGATGTGTTGTGGTCAGTAAGCCCAGCCACTTCATGAACTCTACTGAAATGAGGTTCTTTTGGCTCCCACCATTGATAATGAACTATAGCTGGAAGACATTTACCTAGATCTGGGAGTGGAAGAGGTGCTCCTCCTCCTCTGGATCTTTGGGTTCCTCCTTCTGAAGCTTTGTGATGGCAACGGTGGTGTTGGGCTCCACATCGATAATATACTTCCCTTTTTCATTCCCCTTATTAGGTTCTAACTCAAAGTCTAAACATGCATCTAATTCTGAATACTTTAGCTTGGCCACCAGTGACTACTTGGCCCAACACTCACTTGTGTTGTGAGTGGAGCTATTATGGAACTCACACCACTTGCTGTGTCCTTCTTTGGCTTCGCAGTGTTGTTCTTTGCTTGCAGCTTTGGCGGGTTGTCCGAGGCCACCTCACCTTGGCTTTGTCCTTTGTTCAGCAGTTTGGGGGCACCTTTCCCTTTCTTCAGATTTGCAGATGCAAACTCTTGCTTCTTCTATTTAAACTTCTGCTCGATCTTAACAACATATCAGTACGTCGTGCTATGCGAGGATATGTTCATGAAGTCCATCTCATCCTAGATGTACCTGTGTAGGTAGCCATGGTATTTTAGTACCAAATGCAGCTCAGAATACTTGACACCCAACTTTGTGCGAAGGGTATGAAAAATATTGGTAAACTCCAGCATGTCTTGGTCCCTTCCTTATCGTAAAGTGGTCCACTTTATGTATTTATCCTCATAGACTTTGATAGGGTAGTACTCCTCCTTGATGGAATTCTAGAATGAATTCCAATTTGGTGCAGCTGAAAAAAGTGATGCCGCACTTTCATCCTTCTGCTCGCAGTAGGTTCCCCACCAGTCCTTGACGTGGAGTGCGACTTTGAGAAGAGCGAAAGTAATCTTTTCTAGGCCAAAAAAATCATGAATAGAAAAAATACCTTTCTAGGATATTTAACCATTTATCTATAGCATTTACATCAATCTGACCCTCAAATATTGGAATGTCAAAGTTAACTTGTACCTTAAAGGGTGTGGCACTTCCAGAGTAGATGTTGGAAGTAGATGTGTCACCCCTGGGTAGCCGCTGAAGGATCTTGGCAAAGTTGTCCATCATCGCATTCCTTTATTGCTCAAGGGCCTCTTTGAGCAAGATTTTGATAGGATCTCTTGCCCCCTCTTCTTTCTTTTCATCCACCATTGGAGGCCATTGGGATTTTCATGGTTGGTCTTGCAAAGGTTCAACTAGTTCAAGCCATAACTCCTTATATCTCGACCTCACTGGGGCCATGCAAAGAAAAATAGAGAAAGAGTAGACCGCTCTGATACCATTGATCCAGATTTAAATAGGAACACAAGAAACTACAAAGATAACCATAAATACAGAGATACAATAGAAATAATACTTCATTTCATTAATGTAAAATACTAAAATATGCTTACAAACAGAAATGGAAATAAACTAGCTCGGGCGATGGTAGCTTATCTATGAAGAGAGATGTGATAGCTACATTCTTCTCAACTATCTTACAATGAGGCTCGAAGGCCTATTTATTTTTGAGAAACAATGGAAAACCCTAACCCTAGGAGATGAAGTGCCAAACGACGGGCCTTGTTTTGGGTAAATTGGTACATCAACTTCCTGGGGTCATAACTTTGGCATATGATCTCCGTTTGACACGCACAATACCTCATTACAAAGGTCTATCTGATGGTAATTTGAGGCATTATAAATGAATGAATATGAGGGTATTACTAAGTCATTTTGAAGATTAAATGATGGTGATAATGAAATAATGGCTCTAGGAAAAATTCTCAAAGAGAGTTTAGTATCCTAAAAAATATTGAAGCCATTACCTTCAAAGTTTAATCCTAAGGTTTCAACTGTAGAAGAAAAAAAAAAACTTTGAGACATTAACAATGGAAAAACTACCTGGTTCTTTGATATCATACCATATGAGAAAATCAAAACAAAAGTCAACTACTAGATATGTAGCTTTCAAAGAAGACAAGTCTATAGAATACAAGGAAAATTCATGCTCAAAAACTGATATAGAAGAAGGGAAATTTATTAGAAGATTGAAAAAAGATACATATAAGTACAAAGGCAAAGTCCCATTTAAATTTTTTGAATTTGGGAGAGCGGGGAATTATGCGTTAAAATTTCCATACAAGAAAGAAGAAAAAAATTTAAGTGGAAAGAAAAGAACACATTTAACCAAATACAGTAGGAGAAAAACTTTTAAAATAAGAGATTATATGCAAAAGAAGATGATAGTACATCTGAAGGATCCAATGAATCCTCTGGTGAAGATGAAGCTACTAAATTTATTCTAATGGCCCAAGAAAACTTGGAAGAATAAGTTAGTGAATATGAAGAAGAAGAAGAAGGTCAGGCAACCGTTGAGGAGGAGTTGATCAGTTCCCCAAAGGAAATAAAGAGACTCCAAGAGAAGAATAAGAAAGAAAAATATATATTGTTAAATCATGTAAAATAAGAGACTAATTTAGAAGTGTTTATTAAGATGAAATTTGAACTAGAATAAGTTAAGAAGGTAGAGGACAATCTATCAGACCAAGAGGTAACTCCTCAAATGTAATCGTATTATTCATTCAGGTTGTTCATTATTATATACAAGAGGGAGTGACTGTTCAGTTCATCTCCTGATGAATCTCCATTTCATTTATTATTTATTTACACTAACTACAGTTGTTCACCCAATCATTATGATTAGGTCTCAACATTCCCCCCTTAATCTAAAGGGATGTTGGTGAGTCCAAGCATCGTTTTGAATTTTTCAAGCTTTCCTCTTCCAAGCGCTTTGGTGAAGATGCCTGCAATTTTCTCATTAGTGGAACAATGGTGAAGATGGATTGTTTTCACCTCAACATGGTGTCAAATTAGATAATATTTTGTGTTGATGTTCTATGTTCAATCATGGAACTTTGGGCTCTTGGCCAACTTTATTGCCGAGGTATTGTCAATCATTAGTGGATTCAATTGTACTAGCTTTACCTGCAAATATTCTAGAATTTTCCTGAGCCACACAATTTCTTCTGTTGCCTCAGCTACTATCACATATTCTGCCTCTATTGTGCAATCTATTGGAATTGATTGTTTGCGTGATCCCCAAGAGATATCTCCTAATCCAAGATTCATAGCATAACCTGAAGTAGATACTCCTATTTCTTTGTGTCCATCGAAGTCTGAATCAAAGTATCCAATAAAGTTGAAGTGCACACCTGTGTATACTTGATTCCAAAGTCTTGAGTTCCCTTCAAGTACTTTAGAATTTTTTTATAGTAGACCGATGTCCCTCACAAGGCTTTTGCATAAACCTAGAGAGGATTCCAACAGCAAACGAAATGTCTGATCTGGTAGTAGTTAGGTAGTTGAGACTTCCTATAAGGTGTCTATACTTTGTTGCATCCTCAAATTCTTTCCCTTCAATGGATGCTAGCTTTAAGTTTTGTTCCATTAGAGTAGTCAAAGGATTGCATTCAGTCATGCCAACATTGTCCAACAGATCTCCAATGTACTTCTTTTGAGAAAGGAATATGGACTTTGGATGTTGAGTTACTTCAATACCAAGATAGTAATGAACATAGCCCAAATCAGTCATTTCAAAAATTTTACTCAATTCCTTATTTATGGATGCAATGTAGCTGTCATTGTTCCCTATCATCAAAATATCATCTACATATACCACAAGATATACAACTGTTTTTCCAACCTTCTTGACAAACAAAGTTGCATCATCGAGATCATAATGTTTGAAATTGAGTTTCAGAAGATGCTCAGTTAGTTTTTCATACCATGCTCATGGTGCTTGTTTGAGGCCATACAAGGATTTCACAAGTTTGCATACTTTATGTTCATGTCCTTTTATAGCAATACTTCAGGCTGGCACATAAAAACATTCTCTTTTAGATCTTCATTCAAGAAAGCAGTTTTTACATCCATTTGATGGACTTTCCAACCGTTCTGAGCTGTTAGGGAAAAGAGTGTCTGAATGGTAGCCCATTTTGCTATGGGGGCAAAAGTCTCCTCATAATCAGCCCCCTCTTTTTGTGCAAAACCTTTTGCCAGAAGCCTTGCTTTGTGCTTGTCAAGTGAAACATCAACTTTATACTTTTTCTTGTAGACCCACTTGCAACCAGTTGGTTTGGTTCCAAATGGAGGATCAACTAGCTTCCAAGTCCATTATTTATCAAGGCATCATACTCCTTTCACATTGCTTCTTTCCATTCATCATGAGAAGTAGCTTCTTTAAAACAAGTTGGTTCAAAATTTGTAAACAAATTCAATTAACAATCATAAGAAACATCCATATCAATAGGTGAATCAGAGTCGTCTACATAACCTCCATTTTGCTAGGTTGAATTTCTAGTTCCTATTTTTCCAACCTCATCAGGATGAACACTTTCAAGTGTCTTCCACTTTGGGTTACCTTTTTTAGATGGTCCAGGCTGCTCCGTTGATTGAGTTGGGACTAAATCAAGATTGAGTCTCTTAACTTTGTCAATCACATCACTCAAAGTATCATCTGTTGTTGGAGTTTCAGACGAGGTAGAGAGTGCTTTAGAAGAATATTCCACAAGTTGATCTAGTATAGGAATCCCCCCTTCAGGATGTGGAATTTGAATATAAAATTCTTGAAATAATTTTGCATTTGTGAATCTATCCAAGTGATCAAGTCGTCGCTCAACAACATTGTCAGTTATGGACGATTCAAGAAAGATTACATCTCTAGATAAAACAAACTTTTTCTTGACTTCATTATAGATATGGTATGCTTTGGAGGTATTTGAATACTCCAGAAAGATACACTTATGACTTTTTGCACCAAGTTTGTTTCTATGTACCTTTCGTATCAAGGCATAACATGTGGAATGAAAGACACTGAAATGCTTTACTCAAGGAATATGCCCATACCACATTTAATAAGGAGTCTTGTTTCTAATAGAATTAGATGGACATCTATTCTTTACATATATAGCACATAGAGCTTAATCAACCCAAAACGTCATTTTTACATTTTTGAAAAACATCATGGAGCGCACCATATTTAAGATTCTCCTATTCATTCTTTCAGCTACTCTGTTCTGTTGGGGATTATAAGGCACAATTTTTTGATGTTTGATCCCATGTTGGCAAAGATAGTTTTAAAATTCATTTGAAGTGTATTATTTTCCATTATCAGTGCGAATAGAGCCAATATGAGATTGTGCATCATTTTCAATCCATGTACAAAATTTCTTGGATGTTTGAAAAGCATCATATTTGTTCTTCAATAAATAAACCCAACACACTCTAGTGTAGTCATCAATAAATGTCATCATATATTTATTTCCATTTGCAGAAGAAATAGGCATTGGACCACATAAATATGAATGAATTATTTCAAGATTTATATCTTCTCTGAAATGTGAATCATGAAAATACTATTCGCTATGCTTTCCTAAATTGCAAATATCACATTGCTTAAGTTTCCTAGGAATTGTAGGCAAACCAGTAACACCATTTTTCTTTAACAAGTGGATGTTGTCATAGTTCAAGTGTCCAAATATAGTATGCAATAATAAACTTTATGGAAATGTACCTTGTTCATAATGAGAATTGTATTAGAAATTTTGTGCACGAGCAGAGGTACCCTACTCGTTGAGAAGCCATTCTTCTTCTATCGTTGTCATGACAAGTGAGTGGTCTGATGCTTTTCTCACCTTAATCTTGCCATCAAACATATGAATGGAGTTTCCTTACTAGCGAATGTGGACCAAGGGTAGCAAGTTTCTCCTCAGTTGTGGGAGATGTAAAACATGATACAAAAGAAAGTCTGGATGACTAGGAAATTTAAGCCTAATTGTAGCAAGCCCTAATGGGTTGAGTTTTGATTTGTTTGCAAAGTATACTACTCCATCAACAATGTCAATAAATTCTTCAAAAAAATATCTTCTAAAGGTCATGTGGCATGTTTCTCCTGAATCAAGCAACCAATCATTTTTCCAAGAAGCAAGTGAAGCATATTTGAAACTAATTTCGGAAGAAATCACATTTGTAAATTTAGGCTGACGCGTTTCGAACCAACTAGTGTGGTTCATCCTGATGATGAACCACACTGGTTGGTTTGAAACATGTTGGCCTAAATTTACAAATGTGATTTCTTCCAAAATTAGTTTCAAATATTCTAAATATGGATCAAAGAAGCTTGAATTTCAAAATAAAGTGAAGCATTAAATAAGTCTTCATTTACTCCAATATTATAGTGTGCCACAACATAATGAGTAGATTCAAGTGCTTTACCTTTCTCTTTGTCATTAGTTTTACCATTGGGTTGGTTTCTTTCATGCTCAATTCTGTCCCAAGGAAACTTGCTTGTCGATGCATCATCTAATCCATCTCTTTTGTAGCATATGCAGTGTAAATCTGACTTTTCTTCTTGAGAGTGTCTGTCCCCCCTGCCTCTGAAATTTCTTCCTCTTCCTCTTTGACCACCTCTTCCCCTCAAAGAATGTTGATAAAGATTCTTCTCTTTATGTGCAAGGACCACAGCCTCTTTAGAAGACTAAGGAGTTGTCTTCTTCCCAAAACCTTTCTCTGTTTCAACAGATTTTTTCACAAGGGAGTCAAAGGTAATATCTTTGAGGTTTCCATTTGCTTGCAATGACTCAAGATAATTTGAGTAAGTGGGATAAAGTTCCTTGAGAAAAGCTATCAGAGGAATGTCCAGTTCAACATTAGTGACTTTGATATCATGCATAATAGATTTTACTTCTGATGCAAGAGCAAGAGGATCATCATTTTGTAATTCAAGGGTGAACAATTTAATCATGAGTTGAATAACTTCAAGTCCAAAATGTGAGTCATAGATTTCCTTCAGTTTTTGTAAGGCTTCGAAAACTTTTGAAAATGGTGAAATATGGCAAATTTCCTCTTCATTTATAGATGCTGCAATCAATGCATAAACCTTGCTATTCTTATTTTCCCAAATGGAAAATTCCTTGTCTAAGGTACGCTGTTCTGGCTCTTTGTCTTTGTCTCCAACACACACTCCTTTCCACAACTCATTATAAATGAGAGTGTGTTTGATTTTTTGTGACCATTCTGGATAGTTCTCCTTCCAAGTGAGAACCACTCCCACAATAGATATTAATGAGTGCATTTTAAAAATGTGTACTATGTAAAAAATCCCTCTTCTACTGGTAACAAGAATGATGCAGGAGGTTGAAGAGGTGGTAGTCTGTAATCCAACTACTGGTTAACTTTGTAACCAATCAGTTGCACTTAAATCTGGTTTAGTACATTGATTTTCCCCTTGAGGGTCCTGCTTATCTGACCAATCACTGTTGGTCCCTCATTGACGTCTCCTTTCATCAAGTGCTTCAATCTGCGTCATTGATCTCACTTCTCCAGATCCAATGGATATCGTTTCATTCACTCACCAACGAACCCAAACGATCTCCACCGTCGATGTGACCCGTCCAATCAAATGGTTGTCACATAATCTTGCATGAAATTTAGGAATACCTTCAATTTTTCCACAGAACCAAAAGGAATTAAAACCCAAATTCATAACCTTATCACGTCCATTTCTAACATTAATCTGTGTGCACTTTCAGAAGCGATATCCATCTGATCACCCATTCAACAAACGACTTGATCACTCTGAACCTTAAAATATTTTTAATAACCACAT
>Ga0115851_100454_pt1 | contig 18113 bp, 11 predicted proteins | sample InSIn2gowninarea_FD_83865 | JGI IMG/M metagenome (GOLD analysis project Ga0115851, IMG submission 83865)
AACAACATTAGCTTGGTCCTTGTTCCTTTTCTTATTCTTCAGATTGTCAAGAAAAAACACTTTTATAGTGACCCATTTTATGACATTGGTAGAATTCTATTTTAGACATATCTACCTTCCTTCTTGCCCTTTCTTGAAGTTTCCTTTCTTCTGATGAGCGGAGTAGGCATTTGAAACTCTCTTCTTCATTGTTGGTTACTAATGAGATTCTCCTCTCTTCTTGGCTATAGACATTTCATAGGTGGCAATCCCATTAATGCAGTAATCACTAGCTCCTTTTCCGGTACGATCTCATCTATGGTTAGAAGGGCATCTCTAATTCTAGATATCCTTACAAAGAAGGAAGTCAGTGTCATCTTTTGTCATTTTTGTGGTCCTTAGTTCATTCTTAAGACTTGCTATTTGACCAATGTTCTTGATAGTGAACAATTTTGATAAGGCTTCATACATTTCTTGAGCATGGTCTATGTTGGAAATGTATGGGACAAGATTGTCCTTTATACCTTCTACCATCAATGTCATAGACAATATTTCTAACTCACTATACTTCACTTTATCTACATCACTAGATCTTTCGGTAGGTTTCTTCACTTTTCCTCTGACCAAATCCAAGACTTTGTTCTTTTCAAGAATGAGATCAATTCTCTTCTTCCATGACATATAATTTGATGCTCCTTCTAATTTGTTCACTCCCTTTATTGTGTTAGACATTGTCCTTGAAGGTAGTAAGCTTCTTTCCTTATATGATCACTTTCTTAATCTTTTGAGGTTTCTTAGACTCCTTTTAGTAGGTCCTTAAACTGTCTTTTTCCTTCTTCATCTTAGCTTTGATACCATGTTAAAAATTAGAAAGGCAGAAATATTTTCTTTATATAGATAATTACTTGTGAGTCGTGACTATGTTTAAACTTTATCTTTATGTTCTTCTTTTATTTTTTAGTTCATCAAGCAATTACCAAAACAATAGCACAAAGATCATAGACACCAGATATAGGTAGGCACCCAGAGCAAAACCCTTATCTAGGGGAAAACCCAATCAACAACTCTTCCTTAATAACTTCTTGAGATAATCCAAGACTCTTGACCTAGACCCAAACTTCGTCCACACCAAGTTAACCCTTTATTCTTGAAAATGATAACCTTTCAATAGCAACTTCGACCTAGTAGCAACAACTTCAACCCAGCACCTGGCAGCAGCAACAACAACAACTTCGACCTGACAAGAGAGACTTCAATCTCCTAGAGGAATCCACCTGAGAGAGAGATAGATAGCCCAAATTTTCAATTTTCTCTTTCTTCTTTCTTCAACTTCGCACTCTTTTAGCCTTCCTTTCTTACTTCACACTTTTCCAACTCTTTCTTTTGGATATCGAACTTGTGTGTGAGAAAGAAAATGCTCCAAATGGAATCTAACTGCTCCAATATATAGGCTTCTGGTGAGGTCGAATTACCCAGTTTGAGGCCGACTTGGTGTGGAGGGGACAAATAGCATACTTGACTCAATATTAATTCTTTTTACATGATTCAAAAGCCCAAGAAGGGTCTCTTTAAATGGAGAATGACTCTAAGGACTCAAAATAAATCCTAGAAGTTCTCAATGGGGACTTTGACCTAAAACATGATGACCCAAGCATGAAACCCATGCTTTAATAAGTCATAATAATAATAATAATAATAATAATAATATCTTTTCCATTCTTTTGATAAATAATTTTCATTGTGACTCAAATACAATTATGAAGACCGAACCTAGTTACATTCTTCAACAAGACATTGGGGTATATAATTTTTTTTAATATATATAAGTTGCACAAAACGTTGAAACATCTGGAAGTTTCCGAAACGTGTATGGCTGGAAAAGCGACCCCCTAAAATTGGAAACGTCATGCGAAACGTCGTATATATATACACATACACACACACAATTTCTTTTATAAATAAGTTAATAATGCATGTTGCAAGAAAAAAAAGAATGAGACACATAAATGACATTGTAGAAGGAAAACCTAGTCTATGTTAACTCTCATAGATTATTAAATGATTAAAAACCCAAAATTATCATTTATAAATGAGGTTTTACATCCAAGATTCGAAAATCAGTCTTTATAGATGATCCTTTACATCCAAAATCAATCTTTATACATGGCTATATGTGCGGAAAATTAAACATAACATACGCTAATCATAATGACAAGCACAATTACATATCCTAATCCTAATCCTCATCTTCATTAACAAAAATAGAACAAATTGCTTTTTTAGCAGAACTAGAGCGTGGATTGATTAGAGATAAATTAGTCTGTGGAGTGATTAGACATAAAATTTAGTGTTATATTAAATCTATTTTGGCCATAGAAGGGCTCCACAACATTCTTGGGTGATTAAGTGAACTCGCATAAGCTATAAAGTCATGGAAATGGGACAAAATTGTCCGGAAACGGGGAAAACTTGGGTTGAATTGCCATACAAATGCTTTAGCGGCGTTTGGGTGGCGTTTCCAAATCAAGAAACACCACCCAAATGTTTTAGCCGTGTTTTAGCATTTTAGGGAGTTTCGGGTACAGGGACACCACATCGGGGGTCGTTTCCTGCAACACACACACACACACATTTTTTTCCGAAGGAAAAATCATAATCTTTCATTATTTTTGAAAAATTACATATAGTAGATGCTTGGTAGCATATGCAGCATTTGGCCCTTAGCCATATCAGTGTATACAAGTCAAAAATATATACATCCATGTCCATTTCAAAAATGGTGCTGAGTAATGAACACATTCACCACGCAGGGCGACAGCATGATAGTGTCTGAAATAGAAAACCATAACTGAGATATCTACAATATAGATTCACCACGCAGGGCGATAGCATAATAGATAGTCTGATAATAAAAACATACTATGATATATACAATGAATAATATTATATTTGGATATGTCCCAAAAATATTTAGGGCCTATCTGCCCTATGATATGCCTGTCAATATAAGGCCTGTGGTAGTATTGGTACTGGGTTGTAACCCTCTACTCTTGAATCATCCACTAGCCTCTGGGTAGTAGCGTGGCCTCCTTAGAAAGCCTATCAATGCTTTTGTTATGTTCCTTGTAAATGTGATGACATGAGATGGAGTTAAACTGAGATTTGAATATGAGCACTTCATCCAAAATATTTCTAAGAGTTTGTGCACGACAGGAAGTGATGTCATTGAACCAATTTATAATGATTTTTGAGTCTCATAAATCTGTAGATTGATGCAGTCATGGCCTAGTGAGAAATGCAGTAAATGTCGGAGGGTGATTAATTCAACATAAGTGTTTGTCCCTTCTCCAAGTCCTAGCTTGACCTTGAAATGATGATGATCAAATAGATACAATAGGAAACCTCCCCCACACCCATGTTCCTGTGCAGCACCATCAAGGTATGCCCAGGGGATAGATTTATCAATGGGATTAGGTGCAAGTGGTCGTCGAGGAAGAGGCATTGTGAAATCAGGAAGTTCATGGTAGGCGGAGATGATCTTAGTAGAAATAATCTGCCATCTAGCAACACCATCCTCAAAGATAATTCTGTTCCGGGTCAGCCAGATAGACCAACATATTAGCAAAGGGAGGCAAAGCAGTTTTGATTCGTGATGCGCGGTATACCAGTTTCTCCAGACATGATTTAAGTTTTCCCCATCCCATTTGCCAGCAAATTGGATCAATGTAGAGATGGACTGCCAAAGGCTTACAGTAGAACCACATTTTAGAAAAAGATGTTCAATCGTTTCTGAGGCCTGCTTATAGAGGACACACCAGTGTGGTCCATATATGGCACGATGGGTTAAATATTCCCCACTGGGAACTTTTTACTAAGTACACACTAGAAAAAGAGCCTGGTTCTCGGTGGAGTTTTAAGCTTCTAGATAGTTTGCCACCAATCTTGAGTAACGTCCGGCTATCTGCTATTAATCAGCCCGAGATAACCAACTTTTGGAGTATATACTCCATTATCAGCTAAGCACCAAATAAGTTCATCAGGTCCCTCCTTAATTCTGATGTGAGATTCAGTCAGTGCAGAAGTATAATTTTGCCACGTTTGGTGCCATTGGGGTGGGATATCAGGTAAGCGAGCAGAATTCCGTCCCTGTGCAAAGATGGAGGTATTATCCTAATCTGCAATGCGGGCAATAACTTTGATGTCTCTCTGATTTAGAAGGTGGATAAGCTCTCTCGGAAGATGGTGTCGATCACCTCCACCAGTCCATGGATCCAGACCGATGCGAGTTTTTGAACCATCATTTATCCTCCAGGCCAAATTATTGTGGATGATAGGTAAGGAGTGAAGCAGAGCTTTCCAAATGGAAGATATGCCAATCCTAGACCATCTTGGCAGACACACCCAGTCCATGAGCTATAGAGGCCAAATGTATTTGTGATAAGTGACAATGGTCCAGAGGTTTTGCCTAGTGAGTAGTGTCCATCCCATTTTTGCAGCAAGAGCCTGAGCAAAGAGATTTAAATCTTTTAATCCCCAACCTCCCCATTTTTTAGGCAGAGCAATCTTAGTCCAGCTAACCCAGGCAAAAATCTTCTTATCTTATGACCGTTCCATAGATATCTACTGCATATCTGTTGAAGGTGGGCAAGGATGCTTCTGGGAATCCATGCCAAAGCCATCTAGAAAAAAGGTGTGGCCTCCAATACAAATTTAATGAGCACTAATCTTCTTGCTCTAGATAAGAATCGATGACTCCAATTTGATAGCCTTTTCTCCAACTTAATGACTAACCATATCCAATCAACAATTTTTTGACACAGGGGTTTGATCCAGAACCCCAGGTATTTAAAACCCTGATCAAGTGGGAGGATGCTATATGGGAAGTGTTGCTGAGCATATCGAGACTCTTGGATGGAAGTGTGGGCTAAGGTTATAGTGGATTTCCCATGGTTAGCCATCATGCCCGTAGCCCGATAGAAAAGGGAGAGTACATTAGCAAAGGAGGCAGAATCTCGTATGCTACCATCAAGAAAAATGAGAACGTCATCGACAAAAAGTAGATGAGTGAGGTAACATAGGTCATTCACTTTTATTCCAAACAGTCAACCATTTCTCTTTGCCTGTGCAAGGAGCCGACTGAGTCCTTCCATGACAATAAGGAAAAGAAGGGGAGTTAGGGGGCATCCTTGTCTGAGTCCTCTCTCGGCATGAAAGAAATGTGAAGCAGATCCATTGATGAGTACACTGAAGGAGGTTGAGGTGATGCAAGACATGATCCAGGTGATGAAATCATGGGGGAAGCCCAAATGAATGAGAAGCATTTTGATGTAAAGCCAACTAACACGGTCAAAAGCTTTTGCCAGGTCAATCTTTAAGATGATGCCCTTTAGCTTTTTGGTCTTGATCGAGTGTATGGCCTCTTGAGCAGTGCCAATGGCTTCGTGAATGTGTCGATTCTCAAGAAAAGCAAATTGCTAGGGTGATATATGGAGAGAGAGGATGGGCCTGATCCTGTTGGAAATAATCTTTGCAATGATTTTGTAGAGACAATTGCAGAGAGAGATGGGGCGAAAGTCATTGAAAGATGATGGAGAATCAGACTTGGGTATAAGAGCAATGAAGGTGGAGTTAATGGCATCATATAATTTTCTAGTGGTCCTGCATTCCTCCACTACTTTGAGCAGGTCTTGTCCCAAGAGTTCATAAAAGGCCAGATAAAATTCAATAGTCCATCCATCCAGCCCTAGACTTTTATCTTTTTAAAACCATTTCAGGGTCCCCTTAGGTTCAGCAGTCGTCACTGGTGAGGTGAGATCATCTGCCATTTCTTCATCCACAAACCGATGAAAATGGTTAGCTACTTGAATAATGTCCGCTAGATTGGACCCAGGAGGGGTTTTGTAGAGATTTTGAAAATGAGAGGTGCTCAGAAGGGAAAGTTTATTGAAAGTGTCTGCCACACCTCCATCAAGTAAGGGAAGATTCCAAATAGTGTTAGACACCTTTCTTCCCTTGGCATAGTTCTGAAAGAATTTTGTGTTATCATCTCCTGCAAGAAGCCAAATGGCCCTGCTCTTGAGTCTGCAACTTTCCTCTCTCTCCTTCAATATCTTATCCTTTTGTTTCTCAAGCTCAATAAGATGGGATTTTTCATTAACAATTGTAAACCCCTTGTTATGATCATCCATTAAATCATTCGGTTTTGGTTCAATCTTAGATAGGATATGATCATCCCTCTGGACTTTCTCTTTAGCCCAGGTGATAGATAGTTGCTTGAGATGAGAAATATTGTGGCAGAAACCCTTAGCCAGAGATCTATGTCCCGATATGGGATTTGATTTGCAGTAGTCAGTGACCAACTTGATGTATCCCAGATCCTGTAGCCACACATGATTGGATTTAAAGGGGGATTTAGGCTTTGAATGGGGACCAAGGATCTCCAAATATATGGGAGAGTGATCAGATATGCCCCTAGAACCCACCCATTGTCTATATCTATTCAGATATTGTAACAGAGGCACCTTAATCAGGAATCAATCAAGCCTTCTAGCTAGAGCTGCATCCCCAATCCTTCTGTTCCTCCAAGTAGGAAGGGGCTTATTCATGGGGACATTAGAGAGGTTATGCTGCTCCAATAAATTCATCATATACCCTGATAGAGGATCCAATTGGGCCTGTGAACCCCATGATTCCCCAAATCCCAGGGAGAAATTGAGATCACCCCAAAGGACAAGGTGATTAGATGAAGTTATAGATAGATTGAGGAATCTGTTCCAGAAATCCTCTCACCTATGATAGGGTCCATATATGTTAATGATCCAGAGATCCATACCAAGTTCGGCCGAGAAAATATCCATACCAATAAACCCTAATCCACCCCACAATGATATGACCTTAATGGTGCAAGGATTGTATCCAATGGCTAACCCCCCAGAACGCCCCATAGCATCAAGAGAATAAAAGTGCCAACCAAGTTTTAAGGATTCCAAAGATCTGGTGAGGAGATTAGCATCGCCAAGGGTTTCTTGCAACATAATGATATCCACAAACTCAGTATCAAATAATCTGCGCAAGGCTAGTTTTTTGGAGGCACTAGCCATACCTTTGCAATTGAAGGAAAGCCACTTCAGGGGGGAAACCGCCCTTGGGTATTCAACGCTCTAAGAACCCTGTACAAGGAGGATTGTTTGCCCGAAACAACTTCTACCCCAGCATTTTGAATGGCTTTAGAGAGATAAGATTTTCGGCCATAAGACGATTTGGTGAAAGATCTAGGGAGGGCAAGTCCCAGCCCTGAATAGGAGGGTGTTTGACCTTCTAAGTGAGAGCGAGAGGCACAAATTGTATGAATGAGGCGGTTCAGACCAGTCCTTGGAGGATGAGAGAGGACTAGAGGGTGATGGTGGGAATGATGGAGCGGTGGTAGAAATGATGAGAGGGGGAATGGTGAGAGTGCAGGGTATGGAGGGGGTAAAGTGCTTAAAAGATGATGAATCTTGAAATGCAATGCTAGAATTAGATACAGAGGAGTTAGGGTGGGAGGAAAGAGGAATACCCGCTTTTCTCGTAGCCTCAACAACAGCGCGGGAGTGCGTCATAGGAGGAGATGGTGTCCTGACTCCTATGCAAACATTCTGCAACCGGGGGAGAAGCGGCCCGAATGGTGGCCTGGGGGACCGAAACAGGAGTACGGTCCAGAAGAGAAACTGCTTGACCCTTTGTTGCTTTTGGTGCGATCGGAGGATCAGACGATTTTTTGACCAGAGGGCATTCCTTGAATATATGCTCCACCTTATGACATCTTCTGCATCGAAACGAGACTCCTTCATAGTCTAGAATCTGAACCCGAGTGAAATTCCTCCACTGTAATGTGATTTTCTCCTCCAAACCCTCGCGGGTATCCAAATGAACCAGAATGCGGGCTAGGGTTCGATTCTTGGACTGAATGTAGGATTTATCATAGTCAAGGTAGGTGCCGAGCATATTCCCAATCCTAACAAAAACATCCCCCGACCAATACTGTAGTGGGAGTCCCGGTAAACAAACCCAGAGTGGTCGAACGCCAATCTGTTCCATATCCGGATTGAACAATGGACTCCAATGCTTAAGGAGGACCGGAGCCATCTCTATATGCCAGTATCGAGCAAGTACCAAATCTGTATATTCCTCCTTTGAAAAATGCAGAGTAAACCACCCATGAGGGAGGATCTAAACCTCCGGTAGTTCCTTGAGGGTATTGTCCCAGATTTCTTGTACCTAGAGAATCAATCTCTCCGTCGAATAAGCCCTACCACAGACATGCCCAACCAGAACAGAGCTAGCCTTATCCGCGACTTCACCCATTGACAAACCCTCATCGAATTGGATGGTGAAAATCCTTTGACGAAGCCTTTACACACTTAACTTTCCGCTTACCAGTCCTGGGTGCAGTAGGATGATCTTGAAGCGGGTCGGAAGCAGTGTGCCAGTCTTGTTGAAATTTAGATGCTGAATTAACCCTAATCACAGGTGTTTCGAAGAATCCAGACGGGGAATTTGCAGTAGAATTGATGGGATGGAGCCGAGATTTGATGAACCCCTAGCTGTGTGATCTGCAACTTTAGTCCTTGCTTGATCCTGAGGCGGTGGAGGGCTAGACAGATGAAGAATGTCTTTCGGAGGGTTTGGCTCAAACGAGGGCGAGGGCGGTGAGACCGCGGCGAGCAGGTGAAGAGTACCATGGGAGAGCGGCGGACAATCCAAAGCAGGTGAGTCTATAGAGAGGGTACCAAAATGAAGGGAGGATGTTGTGAGACCAGGGAGGGTGACCACCAGGGCAGAGCAGGACGGAGCAAATACGGAAGGCAGAGGGGAAACAAAAAACGTTGGGTTAGGGTTAGGGCTTCCAAAAATAGGCTGGTCAGGAAACGGGTCCGGTGAATAATCCACCTCCTCAAAGTCCATGTCTTCTTCCATATTCAACAGGGAAACGACACCGTGACCATTGGCGACAAAAGGCAGCAGCAAAGGGAACGGACGCAGTCAGAGAGCTAGCCATAGGTCTACGGGGTAAATGGCAAGCCTACAGTAAACCGAGAAAAATTACCTTAAACCCTTGCTACGCAGAATATTCGGGAGCTCCATCATCGTGCCTCCCGATCTTCTCGTAAAATGTTCTTTAGATAAATTTTCATAAAGTTAGGTTCCTCACACACACACAGATATATATATATACAAATTCATATTCAATAATGAAAGTATAAATACATTGATCCATACATAATTGAATTAAATAATGAAATACATTGATCCATACTCATCATTCCACTGGTGCATATGCATATATCATTCATCCATACGCCATGAGATTCAATAATGGAATACATTGATCCATATTCATCATTCTAGAATCTAATTAGTACTAAGCAAAATAGACTATAGTGGATACTAAAATCTGAAGAATAAAATGGTAAATTGATATAACTAAAACTCAAAAATGTAAAGAGTGACGAGTTAAAAAATTAGTCTAAGGTCATCAATATCTAGAGTCAAGCCTTGAAAGTTGAAAATGAAAATTAAAAATGGGCAATGAACATTGAAGGAGCATTGCGGGGAAGGAGAGGCAATAGTTAATTGGTAAGTCGGATAGTATTGCATGGTAAGCCAAGTAGATGTAAGCTTGGTAAGTCAAATGAGTGAGTTAGGGATTGCAAATTAGTTTAGGTTTTGATATTTGTTATGTATTTTTCTTTTTAGTTTTTAGTTTTTATTTTTATTTTTTAAATTTCAAGGGCTATTAAACAAAATTGAGGGGGACATGCCCCCCCTTAAAAGGGGTGATTATGGGCTTGATACTCTTGATTACATGTTAGTTCCATACCCTCATACTTGATAGAATCCAATGGAAACATTGCAATCCCCCCAATCTTGAAATCTTGAAAATTGTTAAGTTTGTTGAATTTTGAATGGGATATGAAATTCTATTTTCTCCATATGAAGTTTGAATGGGATATGAAAGGGGGGATACCCATAGTTATCAAAACCGGACCAATTGTCGAACCAGTAGACCCTTCGGACTGGGAACCAGTCAGAACTGGACGAAGAAAAAACCGATTGAGCAAAAATACATAAAATATTCAAATTTTAAATAAAAACATATATATTCATGTGCATCCATATAAATTCAAACAATTTATACACAAATATGAAAAGGTTCTCATTTATATAGCAAGAGTGCATAATATGATAATACCAAAAGAACACTTAGTGCACTGTGCAATACATGTCTCAAACAAAATATATCAAGATATAGACTCTAAATTCCCTTTGATACATCAAACTACAATACTATTTAGTACTAAATTACTAATTGGATTCAACATCCTTAGCCTCCCCCTCATCTTCATGTTAAGAATTAGCAGTAACAAACTAAGGATCTATAGTGGGATTTTGACTTGATTCCCTTGGCCTTGGAGGTGGAGCTGAAAGTGGGTCCAAGTCCATCCAAGAAAGATATTCATTGTTAAATGTTGGTTCGTGGGTCTCCACAACCCACTCTGATGATGCATCAAAATCATTCAAAGTTATATTGCTTGATTCAGGTGTCTTATTCATTAACTGGTTTCACCTCAACCTAAGGTTGTACTAAACATAAGCCATGTCATTCAACCGTTTTTGCTCCAAACTGTTCCTCTTCGTGGTGTGTATTCGCTCAAAAACACTCCAATTTTGTTCACGCCCCAAAGCCCCAACTAAGAAAAATATAAAAAAACCAAAAAAAATTGAAAATTGCTTGAATGGGCCCCCGCGCATGAGTTGTTAGGCAATTGCATTGAATCGACCGGTTCAACAAAAATGGTCGGTTCGGTACCGAATCGGTTGGTTCAATAACAAAATTGGTCGGTTTGGTACCGAATCAGCTGGTTAGTAACAAAACCGGCCAGTTCGATACCGAGCCAACCATTTCCGGTCCATTGCACCGGTTCAAACCGGTTTAGGTCTGAAAACGGTTGGACTAGCTGGTCCAAACCAATTTGGTCCGGTCCTAATAACATTGGGGATACCTAGCCCTTTCTGAGTAGGGACTCCCAGAAGCACCCTTTTTGGGGAGTTTTGTCCCCCACTCTAGGAAAATGTCCCCCCCTGTGTCTCCCCACATCTCCACAAAAGGGGGACGTGGGAAAATGTTTCCCTAGATGTCCCCCCATCCCAAGTGCATGGGGTGCATGCACCCAATCCTGGGGGATGTGTCCCCGTGGAACACTGGCTAACATGTCTCTAGAGAATAGAACCCAGGTGGAGGGGGAATTAAACCCGCTAGCTTCCACTCGAGCTATTGTCCTTTGACTCTTTCTTAATATATCTTATTATACTTTATTATATATGTAACTATGTTGTCGAAGAATTGAGGATTCGTTGCATATAAGTTTGCATTTTCTACTATCATAAAGACTCATAATGCTTTCCATGTATCTTTATTAAAGAAATCTAGTCAATTCGAGAGATTTTTTTCTCAAAGTTTCAAGGGAGCAATTAAGTATGCAATAAAGCATATTTACATATATAAAGAATGACCAACAACACAATCCCCAGGGATATTCATAAAAGAAACACATTTTTTCATGTATTCCTAGTTCTCATTGGGGTCGATTAGAAGTATGCAAAGTGGGTACTCATTGGATGCAAAATATAATTCCACATCCAAAAAAGGCCTACACTAGAAATTTGAGTAAACCTACAAGGAATAATCTAAGAATATAATTTTGTTAAAGAAAAGTTTTTCCTTTTTTCCCTTTCAAAATTCATAACTATTATTTTGTTATTTTCCTTAGGAGAGCCATTTTAAACTTGAAAATTCTCTAATGAATGATGATATTATTGGGATTTGTAGTAGTGTGAAGAAACATATTTTGGGCATCATTAGCCATGGGTTTAAAGAATGTCAAAAATACAACCCTGCAAGAGAAGGCCAAAATTCTTAGGTTGCTAATGCAACAAACATTAAAAGCATTTTTTGAAGTTAACCTACCTCTTTGACTTTCTCAACCCTCAATGTGATAATATTTTGGACCTTCTAGAATCTTCTTAAAAGTTCTCATGTGGCTAGCCTCACATGTGTGAGTAACAGGGGCTGATGTGGGATCCACTCGTACCATTGGTTAACTATGTAGGTCAGCTTGCATGAGGCATAAAATCCACGTACAAGCTCTGATTGAGGTGATCTTTGTACTGTTGGAAAGGTCTTTGAGTGTAGATCAATGTTGAGGGTGTGTGCACAAGTTTTGGACCTTGCAACCCCCAAAAAATGTCATTTGATACCTCAAAATGGCTCCAGAAGGTTTCAGACCCCATTTTTCAAAACTGGGACCTGCCACTAAAATGGGCCCTCCAAGTTAATTTTTCCACCCAGAAAGTATCAAGATAGATAACAAATGGAATGATGATCCAATCTAGATCACCTTGAGTCTGTCACATGCTCTAAGACTGGTCATACTTGCTGCTCCTCGAACACACTAAAACCAAACTAATCAGTCAGAAAATAAATAATATACAAGACTCCAATCACTAGAGCAGCTTAGGGCATCACATCCTGCAACCTCTCACATGTCCAAATCTCTTCAAGCGCTTAAGAACTTTGGTCATCACATTCACTGGAACCCTCCATCAGCTCCCTCTTATTGACTGTTGATCTATCCAACATGGATTCTTGGAAGATCTCAGATGCACAACTCTGATACCCTGTTGAAATTTAGTTTATGGACCAGCAGATATGCACTTCAACAATAAAACCCTACAGCTCCTTATCTAAAACACTGTATACACTTATCAAAAACCCTTCTCTTTGTATATACTAAACTCTGAACTGAAAATTCAAAGTACAGACACCACATTCTCAAAAACTCTATTAAAATTCTACAGTAAACTAACTACTCCAGCATAAATAAAATTTTGGAATTTATGACAGCAAGGAGAATTTCTAGACCTTCCATCAAATAATTATTTATTAGTGCAGACAACGTAAACTCAGATAGCAACTTTCTGGCCAAAACTCTAAGACATGAAAAAACTAATCTGCCTGTATCCCTCCTTATAGAGTACGAGAGAGAGTTTAGGCTTAATAATCTAATGTAAGGCATACATATGAGATCCATGAGTAACCTGCCTAGGAGAGAGCGTCTTAGGAGAGAGTTTACTAGGGAAGCATATATGGCATATAAATAGCTAAAACAATACCTAATTTTTGCACCTTTTCTAAAATTAGAAAAACTCCCCGGGAGTGGTGCTACTCAAACTGGAAAATACTAAATACAGAACATCGCGCATGCTAATTTTAAAACAAATACAAATCTGGAACTCTCGAACATTAGCAAAGGTAAAAATTAGAAAGGCTCTAAGCTGCCACACCCATGCCTACAAAATGCATGTTCATTGCTGTCTATGTAATTCCTATGTGCCTGTCAAGATGGCTAGTGTTGCACCTTCACTCTACGAGGAATATGACACAAAATTACTAGTACACCTTCCACACCACAACCACTGCTGCACAGAAAACTACTGGTGGAAATGGATCTGCCCATCACTGCCACACGAAAGTCCATTGCCATTACTGCTGTCTATACAGTAATAGAGGTTTGCCCACGTGGGGCAGTTCAATTGGCAATCTTCGTGTTATGAAGTATTATGTAAACCATGATATTCAAAGTTCAAATCCCCCATGGGTCAAGCCAACAAAAAAAAAATAGAGGTTGAATGGATTTACTGGGTGTGCTTTTTCTTGAAGGAGATCAACTTCTTAGCAACAGGTAAGCTCTAACAAAATAAACATGGTGTCAAGTTCAACAATAAAAGCCACTTTAATTAGCCATCATATCAATAAGGAAATGGATAGTGTACATAAAAGGTTGCATAATAGGTCATTAGGAAAAGAAATTCATACCAGTCCTATAGTTGGGAGATAAATGACCAAATTATGAGGTATACTCGCCAAATTTATTCTAGTCCATGTACTAACCCAATGTAAACGCATTGATTGCAATCAAACTTTGCAACATTTTCAAGTCTATAGTGAATAAATGTCCTAAACACAACTTTCTTTTTGGAAAAATGCTACATATATTAAGAAAGAATGAAGTACAAGAGAGAGGTGCAAATGAGGGGCGCACAGGCTCGAGCGTAGTTGCAGTGGATCAAAGAATGAGATGAGCTTATAGCACTCCTGTGCTCAGTTGCAGGGGCGCACAGGTTTGAGCTCAGTTGCAGTGGATCTAGTATCAAATTTTCTAATTTGCACTGATTGTTTGCCAATACACCATTAAATTGGACTCTCCAAAGACTTGCAATTATTTTAGAACACTCACTGTGTGTGTGTATATATATAGCAGAGTACAAACTGTAGTAAGTGGAGTACTCAGTTTAGGTTTATGGCTATGATTGTTGCACTCAGCAGATTACTGTTGTCCACAGGTAGTTTCTGTTAGGATTTATTAATGTACTTTTTCTTGCAGACCTTACAGCTTTAAGTATATAATATAGCTGTTTCAAAATTGTATTGGTTAAGGTTTTAAGATGAAGGTTCAATGTAACAGGCCATTGTACTTCCAACATCGAGGACACTCCTGCATTATAGTAGGAATACAACAGTGTCGATACCCAGAGTGCACACAAATAGAACGTTTTCTTCTTGTTTTGGATCCATCTCAGGTATGCAAATCCATTGATATTCGTCAATAGGATGATATCGTAATATACTCTGAAGAAGTCTAGTGGCTGAAATTCCATTTTGTCAAATTACAGGGTAACTGCTCCGCGTGTCATGTTATACTATTGCTAGCTTTTAATTAAATGTATACTCTCTTAAGTAAGCCGGCCTTCAAGGTTTCATTTTAGACACCTTCGTACTAAAAAATATTGCAATTGGCTTAGATGCATTTTTAAATGGATTATTCTTCTTTCTATTTTAGAACGTCAAACCTATGACAGTCGTATCTTCTAGTCTCCAAGTCTATGTGAAAGGGGGATTTGGTCACTCAACTATGGGGTACAAATTTTCTGAAACACGGACATGAACTTGTGGTTGTGTGTGCTGGACGCAGGTCTGAAGTTCCATCTACACTAGCAATAGAAAAATTGTTATAGAAGCCAATTACTAGCACGGATATTGTTTGGATCTGGTATTCGGAGGGCAGTGGCGATTATCCAGGCTGGATGCTGTTGGATTCTTATGGCTGGGTGCCTATTATTAGCTGGATACTGTTATATTTGAGGGAAGATGTGGCCACGGTCCACAGAGGGATAGAACAGATACACCCGTCAATCTTTGAAGCATTGATCTTCATTACACGTGATAAACATCTATATTCAATATGGGATAGCAGAAATGTTAAATTTCCTATGTAATATGAAATGCAATCTTATTTACAAATAAAACAGAATTAAATTGCTAGTTGGTTGGATATCCAACTGTACAATTTTTAACACTCCTGCTGTTAACATCCATCCAGTGAGGACTCCCTCACAACAAAACACTATGTAATTAAGTATTAAACCATCAATAAATCTACAATGGAGACTCTAATCACAACGGGACTAACAACATTGAACTGCATGCACCTCCTCCAACCAGAAGTTAGAACACATGCATGTGCTTTACAATAGGCTTGCCATCTCTCCAGTGGTGGAAGCCATGATTTACAGTTTGGTCAGAAGTGAAAAACTCACCTAAGAAAAACCTTCAGCACCCCGAATGTTCCTATATATGTAGGGAGAGTGCAGTCACCTTTTCATGTGTGCAACCGCATCACTGATTTCTCACACCTTAAAAAAACGTCTCTTCCACTACTCACAAAAAGTGCTTTGTCATCTTGAGATTCATTCTTCTTAAGCAAATCTGCAGCTTATACTCTGCAGTCTGATGCTTTCTTTTGTTTTGTTTCCCTTCCATATTCCAACAACAACACTTTGTCCAAAACAATTTTTCTGTCAAACAAGCAAATATGAAATAGCCAAATCCCAAAGCATAGGATTATGCTTCCAGGAATTCCCATGATCAACAGCACCCCATCTCATGAGTTCAGAGTTTCCTATGCTCTGATACCATGTTAAATAATATGAATAATGCATAGTTCTTAGAGAGACAGAGCAGATATACACAATAATCGTTGAAGCACTGTTCTTCACTACAGACGATAAACACTTGTATATAAATATGGGATAGCAGAAACATCCAGCGTCCCACAGAATTTGAAGCGTAAACTTATTTACAAAGAAAGCAAAATTAAACTGCAAGCTGGTTGGATGTCCAGCTGTACACATTTTATCACTACTCACACCTAGTGATTCGAAGCAATGAATAAATATACTCTTGGCCAAAATAAAAAAATCCTAAAAGAAACTTGTGATGTATAAAATTATCAATTTTATGTTCTGCCAAAAGTAAATTTATGAACATAGTATCAGGTGAATCTAATCTGGTTTATAAAGGAGTGGCTATCTTCCAAATTGTTGTGCACTCCTATCGGAGGAGCTGTTCCTTGTGGGATTTTTCCTCCTAGGGACTATTTTTGAGTCGATGTTTGTACATGCTTTTTGATTTTTTGTATGGTCTGAGACCTCTTATGGTTACAGTTTCTGTCTTATTATAGGCTCAGAGGCAGCCCCTTTATTGTCATCAGGAACAGTTTCGGCTGGTTTTATGGCCTCTCATGTTACAGCTCATTATATTTCCTTAATATAATATACATGTTGATTTTCTCTCTGAGAAAAAACCACAATGCTCATAACTTTTAGCATTGTTTTGGCGGTACTCCATGACACAAGAAATAATATTAAATACTCGTTTTGAATTACATCCTCAACTGTTCACTGAAAGGGAGGTAGTTCTTTAGCTGCCTTGCCCTGCCTTCACCAGCCCAAATTCAATTTTGGGCTGGCATAGCTTAGGGCTCAATTATAGCACCCCGCTTATAACACCCACATTCTTCCTAGGCCTTGGGAGGTCAATGCCAATTTCTTTGTTCGAAAACCATTGAACCTGCATTGCAACCCACCAATCATTCTTATCATACTGAAGCAACAAGGTAATGCATCAAATAAAAGTAATCAGAAGCACACTGACCTGGCTTATACCTCGTAAGGACGTTAGTTGAGGCAAATGCCTTGACTGTAGCGAATTTTCTGTTCATATTTATAGCCCATCTGATCATTATATTTCCAAGGTGCTTCTCTAACCTCTTGGAGCTGTGCATCAGCTATGATTCTGCAAGAACACAAATAGCACCGGAACCTTTTTAAGTCCATTAGAAAAATGGAATTCTTTTGAGCTGCCAAAGATCAGAGCTGAACTGTTGCTCCACACTTATTAGGCACACACGGTCTCTCTATGTTTGGAAGGTCTTCACTGGGCCACTGGGTTTTTTTTTAATTATACTATATATTTTAATTGTTAACAGGCATCTCTCTCTTAGAAATTTCACGTGAAGATATCTATCAATGTGGATCACGCAGTGTTCTTCTTTTAATGAAGACAGCCGCCTGGATCCTTTTTTTCACTCAGTAGAAAAAGAGCATACTACGGAGTAATTTTAGCCTTTCTAGTTCTTCACCATAAGCTACCCCGGGATCAACATAACAAAGCTGGAAGCAAACAACAGAACATTATTAGCTACAGAGAAGAGGTATTTGGCCAAATGTTTCAGCCAAGCAATTCTTGCCAATTATTACAGATACAGTGCAAAAAGCTTCTCAAACTGCGGAGACAGGCATAGTGTCCCCAAAAGTTTTGTGTCTTAGATACTGCTACCTTTAAAAGAATTACACCAGATTCTCTTCGGGATTATAGTTCATATTCTTGTGTTCAGATTTACCTGATATTCCAACTTATTTAGAGTATGGACATCACGCTTCACATATTTTTGCCAGCCTATCCCGTCTCTTAGGGAACGTGAAAGATCCTCTGTTTTCTGCAAAATTCAAATGACAGGATGAAGCTCAAGGTGATTGAAAGGAAGCTGAGGCATCCAAAGTACATTGGCTTTGACAGTGACTTAGAGAAAAAAATCAAAAAGCATGTACAAACATCGACTCAAAAATAGTCCCTAGGAGGAAAAATCCCACAAGGAACAGCTCCTCCGATAGGAGTGCACAACAATTTGGAAGAT
>Ga0115851_100455_pt1 | contig 18105 bp, 9 predicted proteins | sample InSIn2gowninarea_FD_83865 | JGI IMG/M metagenome (GOLD analysis project Ga0115851, IMG submission 83865)
TGACATTGTAACATAAGAAAAATTCTCCCTCATTGAATGAGTGAGGGTGATGGTGCGATTGAAGGTGGATTTGGTTAATTTCTTAGTGGCATCATTATGCTAGAGAGAGGCTCGTCGATTTTCATTAACATGTTCTAGTTGTATAAAGTGCTACTCGAGGGGAGTAGTGTCACGTAGTAGTTCTACTACAATGTGTAGTTTAGGTATCTCACACTCGATTAGGATTATGGCTTTGGTCTCATGTACAATGTGAAATGGATTAAACCCCGTGGAAATTTTTTATCAATGTGTGGTATCCCCATAGAGCTAAGAATAACATGTGGTGATAGCTAGTTTTACATTTTTTCACCATACGCTAAAGAATCGTCTTAAGGACTTTGTTAGTAGCTTCTACCTAGCTATTTGATTTGGGGTAATATGGGGAAGAAAGTTTGTGAGTGAACCTAAGGAGATGAGATAATTCTTGGAAAACCTCATTTGTGAAGTGTTTTCAATGGCCAAGTATAAGTTCCTTAAGGATGCCAAATGACATGATTACATGATTGAAGAGAAAACAAGAAACGTGGTTGGCTATGTTACTGAATGTAGGCATGTCTTCTACCCACTTGGTGAAGTAGTCTACAATGAATACAATGTACTTGTGTACATTCTAGTGTTTCTCTTATTTTATGGGAATATAAATAACACATATTACATTATTTAACCTCTTGAATGTAGTCTCAGAAGAGAGTGGGACAAAAATAACCAATGTAAAGGATTCTTTGGGTAGTGGATATCCCTAAAAGGTGACCACCACATGGAATTTTATGACCATCAGTAAATACCTATTTACTTCTTTGAGGGTGAGACATCAATGGAGGATGGTGTTGATCCCTCTTCAATATATTATGTATCCCAAGAGGAGGTAATGGGGTTCTTAGTAGTGACTGTGTTTTCGAGCATCTTATAAGAGATTATGGTTGGAATTTTGAGTTCAAAGGAAAAGGAGAAAATCACCATATTGAGGGTCATCGAGGAAAAAGAAATGCAAGAAATTTACCTTTCCTTAAGAATTTGCAATTTTTGTAATGTTTCAGGTGGAGGGACCTTGCAAATTACTTGGAATTTTAGGGGTTCAAGCATGATACCTTGTTGGGACATAATGAATCCCAAAAATCAACTTGCATTGATGAATAACAAACACATGAGAGGGTTCCAGTGTAGGTTGTACTATTAGCAATGTTGAGATACAATTCGTAGATTGTTAATGTGGTTAGAGTGATGTTTGGAACATGTTGTGAGGTCATCCAAATATGGTAAGATAAGATGAGCCAATCCATGAAAAATATAGTTCATGTCTTATTTGAAGGTGGCATGAACATTTTTTAAGCTTATTGGCATGCACAGAGGGAAGACCTAGGTTCAAGTGAATTAGCAAAAAAAACCTCAAACACCAGCCATTTTGGCATCAACCATGAGTAGGTTAAGTCTCACATGAGGCATCTACCAGGGACTGCAAGAACCTAGATAGTTTTGTAGTCATGAATTAGAGGTAGATTCTACACTTGTCACCAAACCTTATCTAGCACAATTATTCAAAATATAAAATTGTATACCCATACTTTGCTTAATAAATCCATTATGTTCAACAAGGGTATGACACAAAGACAATTCAACATATGTTCAATAGAACTATAAAATAGAAAAAAAATTACACATTATGTGTGGACAAAGAGGTTATCCCAAAACAAATCTTTATTAATATTGTAAATGTAGGCTTTAACACTGTACAAAACTTACCTACAAATGAATTCTTAAAACTCAGAAAAATATATAATGGTGACAACAAAAAATATATATAGATATTTTCTCCTCGAATCGAAACCGGGAAAACCAGATTGATTTTTCAGTATATTCTTTTCAATGTTATAATACATTATATACATGCTGAAACATTCATATAAAACCCCAATCCATTAACCCTCGATTAGAAAATAACCATAGTTCCCTTGACGAGATCTACAAAATACCTGTTATCACCCTAAAATGTTTTTTAAACTTTGGAAAGTTTGCATTGTTTCTAGTCATGGTCTTATAATAAGTTTTGAGTCATCACATGCTTAAAGGGATAAGTGATAGGATTAGAGTCTTCATAGTGTCATTAACATTTCCAAGCCCTTCTTCTAGTCATAGTATTAAAGCATCTCTAGGTCATTTCATGCTTAAAGGGTTAGGTCATAGGGTTAGAAGTTTTTAAGGTCATATTTCATTCCCAAACAATGTTTGACAACCTTATTCCATGTATTAGAAGTCTCACCTTGTGTTTAGAAGTCATATCTCAAGTCATTCTTAAGAAATTTTGAAATTAGCTACAAATCCACATTTTCGTATTGTAAACAGTGTAAAAACCCTATTTTGCGCTACAAAATCACTGAAGAAGCCTTATTCAGTAGAAAAGATGTTTTAAGTAATCAACTTCCAAGGGGTTTCTTGAGCAACTGAAAGCATTTTTTGGAAAACTGAAAGAGGTTTTTCTTCCTAACATACCTATCTACAAAAACCTCTTTCAGTTTCTTCAAATTAATTATGATCTAGGAGAAGTTGATGACTCAACATGCACAGTAGTTTCTTAGTGCACTATGAAATTGCTGTAGGTGCAATTTTGTTCTTTTTGGCTAATCTTCAAAGGAATGAAAGGGCTATTTTTGGAGAAGGATGTTGCTGCAGAAATGTAAGGAGATCATTTGAAGAGGTTTAAAGCCTATGTAAATAAAAACTCAAGGAATGAAGGATATATGCAAGAATTAAGCCTTGCACTACAAAAATAACAGTTATTTCGTAGTGCATCTAGTTTGACTTTCTTCAGGCAACTTCAAAGAGTTTAGTTTTGGCACAAGTGTAAGAGCAGGGTTTTATGACTAATTCAACAAATGTTATATGATTAAAGGGGCTAGTTTGTGTTGGGCCGTTAATATGTCATTATTATTATCAATTTTTAACACCTATTTCATTCATTTCTACTCTTCTTTATCATGTCATTTATCATGATTTATCATATAATTCCATTTTATAATTATTTATGCTCTTATGGATAAATATTATTTATTCTCCTTTATTTTTAATAAATTGATTATTATGCATGATTTTAGCAATGATATTTTATTAATAAATTGGTTGTAACATCACTCACCATTTTAGCCTCCAAAGATATTTTCCAGATTGAAGATTTTATCTCCAGCTCATCATTAAATGTGCCAACTCAGAAATTCGTTGGAATAAGAAGTGACAATTTTGTATTGAATGTTTTTGGCAAATGGAGAAGAATCTGGAAAATATGAAACATGGGTTTTTTCCAAAACGAACCAAAATAGTTTTGCATTGAGCAATTTTCCCAAATTCGACCCGTACTAAGAGAAATGGAAGGTTCTACGAAGACGTCTTTCTCAGATTCACTTTGTGGCCATTTTCCAAATTATCTCAGCTGCAATGCCAAATTCGACCTGTTCCTGTCGAATGATTGATGGAAGGATATTTCAGATATGATCTTACTTATCAATTTGTTGAGAACAATCCAATTGTGTAATGAAAATCATGTTGTAATCATCTCTGTTGTAACTGCTCTCTGCTCTCTATATTTAAATGAAAACATAGATCAGAGAAGGAGATTCAGGAATAATGGATTCATGATTCAGAATTAAAGATTCATGATTCATGATGGGATAGGATAGGATAGGAGGAAAAGGAGATTGTTGCATTACCATTGTAATTCTCAAGGCTTTTGCTGTTGTAATGATTTCACAATTTGATAATTAATAAGTAAAAGGGTTACTATTCATTCTCCTTATTTGAAGTAGCCCAGCAGCATTCGCTGGCGGCTAAGGGCCCAACCTTTAGTGGATTAAGCTGCTGCTCTGTATTATGTCTTTACGATTTTTTTCATCTGATGGTTTTGATTTCTTTTTCATTTGCTTTATTCAATAATATTTTGTTTATGAACATTTCACAAAATTGCTCTGTTATATTGAAATCATAATTAGATTGCGTTAGTGTTGTTAAATCTAATCTAATACTGCGTTGTCTAATTAAGACTGTGGTTCATTTAATCGCTGCTCATTTATAATTGCAATTGCTATTCAATTAAGTTACTGTTCAATTATAACTGCGATTGTCGTTGCTTTAATACCTGCGATTAATGTTCATGATATTAGATTAAGATTACATATTTAGTTACGTTTGCAGTTGCTGTGTATTTCTATTTAATTAGCTTTGTTGTTCAGTTGTATTTAAGATTGATGTTTAATTCTAGTAATTTAGAATCATTGTTCCTTTCCATTAATAATTCATTTTTGTTAGATGAAGCTTTACTGTTCAGTTTTTCAATAGATTTTGTCACTGTTCTTTTCTGCAAGGATTTGATTTCATCTTTTAATTGATATTGCAGCAAGTGTGTTTTTTTCCAATCGAATTGTTATTATTTACTTTAGTGTGGATTGAAAGATCAACAACTGTAAAGGACACTGACTACCACTATCTAAGTTCTCAGATTGGAGATCTTGCTTATGATTGATTTTCATTTGCATCAGTTTACGGGGGAGAGAGTTATCATTACTGAGTCCTCGACTGATGGTTGTTTGAGTGAATGATTTAGTTCATAACATTTTAGTTTCTTGTTGTTCCGATTATATTTTGTTTCCAGCATTCATTTACTTTTGCATTTAAAGCACTATACTGCAAAACATTACTCTTGAGTAAATAGCCACCTCAGGCTGAGTACACTCTTGAAATAAAAAATCGTCCCTGGGTTGACAATTAATGTGAAGATAATTAGGGGTTAAAAAGACACCTTTTGTTGCTCAACATTTTGGCGCTGTTGCCAGGGAGCGTGTAGCCATTTCTAAGGAGTAGTGTGCATTTGATGAGTGCATGTTAGGAGAGAATTGGTTATTAAAAACGAAAGGTAAGGACCTGCGTACGGAGCATGTAAAAGCCCTACTCCCCTGCCCGCTTTCTAGCAGGATTGTTAAAGAACTTAGGGTAGAAATAAATGTTTGAGTTTCTGTGTGAATGACTAAAAAAAATAGAAATTTTGAAAAACAAATCTCATGATTTCACTTAAGTGGTGATGTAAGCACCACCCATTTCACTAACCAATTGACAGGAACATTTGAAGAAGGAGCCTCAAATAAACACATGAAGAACATATTCTATTATGGTAAGAAATGACTCACATTTCTACTTTTGAATTCCCTATGAAAGATCTAGGAGGAGTGACACAAATGCACATAAATCCCCCATCTTCTCTACCAAACTTTCATGGTTTGACAAATGAAGATCCAGATACATTCTTATTTGAGTTCGAAATACTTTGTAGAGGATATGATTATTGTACTAATGATCAAAGGTTGAAAGCGTTTCCTCTTACTCTAAAAGGAGCAGCTCTCCGATGGTTCATGAGCCTAGGTGGGAATTGCATCCATGGAAGGACATGAAGAACATATTCTAGAAGAAGTACCAAAACTATTGCAAGGACAATGAAGATATTTTCAATATGATACAAGGGGAAGATGAAAGCTTGAAGGACTATGTAGAGCGATTTCATTACAACCTTCAAAAATCAAAGCATAAGCATTTGAAAAAAGAGATCTTAAAAACACTCCTACTCAAAGGAATCAAAGATGAATTTTTAAAACTCTTAAATCTGATAGGAAGTGATCTTTTTCAGTTGTCATATGATGATGTTTGTGAATTGTGCATAAAATATTCAAGAGGAATCTCCAAGGCTAGTAAGAATTCTAGAGATGTTTGTTCTTTCTTTTCCAAATCTGCTACAAAAACAGGAGACATAAGAGCTGAAATCAATGTTTTATTTGAAAATTTTAAAGTTGATTTTATTAGCTCTCTAAGTTCAAAATTGGATGCTTTGCAGGTTCAGAAAAATCAACAATTTGAAGAAGTGTTTTTCCCTTATTATTGAAAGGAGCATCCAATAGATAATTGTTCTTCCTTATCTAAGATGGAAGTAGCGTATCAAAGAGATGAAGAAGCTGCAACAAGGTCAAAACCATGGAAATCATGGCCTACAGGTATGGTTCAAAACACTTCTTCTCCATTCTCTTACTTGCATAATCCATTATGGAATAGTAATGTGTTAGGGTAGCCATGTCAATCTCAATATAACCACCATCAATCTTGTCTACAAGTTTGGCATGGTTCATCTTATGATTGCATGACTACTTTCCCTCATCTTGTAGCACAAACACATCATCCATATTCTTCACCAGCTCTTCCACAACATCCTACTTTCATATCAAAATCATCCATTCAACCTAATCAACTACATCATCAAAATTCTCCATTCCGTACACAATTTCCTACTCAACTCATTCCACACCCTCACCATAATAAACTAGTACAACATGCTTACAGTGTTGAACTGCAAAATTTAACCACCCTTCCCACCCATTCTACCTCACATGCCCCATTAGAGAAAACTTACAATAAGATTCAGAATGTCTCAAATTCAAAAATTGTAGAAGTTATGGGAAGAAATGAGGTTTTTTCTAGTTTGCATCAACAAGTCATTTTAAAAACTCAAGAACTTCATAATATGATGGATATGGCAAATCAAGAAAGTAAAGGATATATTGAAGATTGGTTTCAATTCATCACTTATTTGTAGCATCACTCCATACTTTAACAATTTTTGACACCATCTTTTCAAGGGAAGTTGGCTTCTTGTTTAATGATTCTTTTGGATCCAACCCATCAAAACTGGTCGAAGATTTTAACACGTCCTTTTTGGATCCAACCCATCTTTTGTGGGTTTGATCCAAAAAGGATGAATTAAAAATCTTCAGTCACTTGATCATGCCCCATCACCCCACCTTCCAACCCCAAACATCCCTCAGAGCCCTCCAAGAACCTTATTTTTTTTTAGACTTCAGAACAGCACATTCCTTCTTCAAGCCAGGAGTTCCACCTTCTGTTCCCGAGGTCCCTAACACACATCATATAACAATATTTTGAATTGACTAAACAGCATTCAAATTTGGGTATGCGCATACATGAAGCCCTATTTCAAAAATGGTTCCATTGGAAGTACTCCTATACATTATTCATATTCATTTTTCAAATCAAAGTAGGTTAGTGTAAAAAATAAATAAATAAGGACATAAATAAATGCATTTTGTTTTTTTATGTAAAACTAGTTGTTTTTTGTTGCAACACACTGTGGAAATCAACATCGGTGATAATTTTTTTTAATTCATTTTGTATGTAGATGAATTATAATGGAAATAATAGTTCTACAAACACTCATTTTCATTTTTATCACCAGTTTGGAAAAGATGCTTGAATATCATATTTTTTTGGGCTTGATGAAATTTCTGAAAACACAGCCGGAACAATCATGTTTTAAGGGACCATAAGGGAATATTTTTAAAACTTGTTTCTATCCTAATCATCCCTTGCTTTCTACTTTCCAACCCAATTTTAATCATTCAATTTGGATTTGAAATGAAAAAGTTAGAACCAAAACATTGATAAGGTGTCTAGCAGGCAGCTCAGGAATAGAGTTGGGACAGTCGGTTTTTGGAGGCCTAAATGACCATATTATGAAAAAAAATTCTATGGTATATTCTTCTATGAATCTATTTTACAACTCAATTTGAATCACTGATTTTCGATATTGTATGAGGAAGTTATGATCAAAATACTGACTGCCTATCATAAGTCAGCACTCTTAAAACTCTATCTTTCCGGCTGTTACTTAGAGTATTTGACCTATCAATCCTTCTTGTCTTCAAACCCTGCTTCTATTGGAGATAAATAAATGAATCTACTTTCATTTCCAATTTGAATCATTTGAATTTGACATCAAACAAAGAATCTATACTTAAAATATCCATTGTTGTTTTAAGTGGGTAATCGAAAATGACTCTGTTATGCAGGTTGTTCTAACTAAAATTGACATATCATATCATTGAATTTTTAAAACCTATTTCTATTGGAAATATACCTTTGAATTAGCTCTCATCTAACTTTGAAATCACTCAATTTGATGTTGACATTATGATACAAGTGTTGTCCTTGATGGCAACTCACACAGATGACAGATCATAGTGGAGTAGGTCAGTAGCAAAGAATTGATGATCATACTACAAAGAATAAAGAAAGAAAAGAATATATGCAGGTTCACTATATACCATGTTGTGTACACATGCAGGTTCACTATATACCAAGTAGTGTATACACGCAAGTTATGCACGCAGGTTCACTATATACAAAGGGTTGTATACACGTGGGATTGTTGATCAAAAGTCGTGTATGCATATGCACGCATTTTCATGCATGGAAAAGCGCGTATATGTGGGAAAACTTATTTTTGGGTCTATGGTATTTAGACCTATGGTTTTGGACCTTGGTATTGCATTCAAAGTATTGAACCCAGGTATTGGGTCCCTAGTATTGGTTCTAAATGGTTTTGGACCATGGTATTGAGTAAGGCCTAAGACTATAAAAGGAGAAGAAGATCATTAGGCAAGGGCACTGAGAAAGTCTTGAATATCTAATGATATATGAGATCTAGTATGTAGGTTATGGGTTCATGATGCTTTGCTTGATCTCAGCTAAGGAGGAATCTTACTAGTTGACGAAGAACAAGATCTAAGGATAGATCAGGATCAAATGGTTTGGAATGAATCATCTCTATATGGTTTAATCATGCTTGTTCTAGATCTGTATACTACCGCATGTAATGTTCTGATCTGGGTATAACTTAAGATTGAAATAGCTGCAAAACATGAATTAATATTTACAGATGTATACGTTGGTTGACTTTGATAAAAGTGCGTACATACGCAGGTTAGATAAATGTAAGTAGCGTATACAATATGAACTATGATGTTTGAAGTTACAGATGGTTCTAGTTGTTGATGTGAAGCCTAAGTTCTAGCGACTGTTTACTAGTGTCAGTATTCTGTATATTCAATTTGGTTGATTGTGTTTAGCTTCAGTGTTGATGGATGAGATCTATAATGGATCAGGATCATAATGACTTATTTTTATGTGATTTGATGGACTAGATCTAGTTGTTAACATATGTATTATCCTTGTATATGTAATGATTTGAGTATGTCTGAAGTCAGGAAGTGTAGCGAAGTTATCAATAAGTAATTGTTGACATATATGTTGGTTCACTTTGGTGAAGTTGCTTATACACACTGGTTCGACTCTTCCAAGTAGAGTATGCATGGTTTTTGATGATACAGTTGGTTCTGAATATTATTGCAGAGTTCTATGTTCTGCTCTATGTTCTGGTGATTGCAGTTTGTTGACTGGGTTTCAGTGACTCAATACCGGGTGATTCAAAGATTGATGATGCTAGTGTTGATTGATTTTGTGCTTCAATGATATTGATGGGTCCAGTATGAAAATTGGATGAAACGTGGCCTTTCAGATTATGATGTTGTGCTTCAGGAGTATATAGTCTGAAAATTTATGAAATAAGGTAGCTAGAGGAAGAAAGAGAAGGTTGTAGCCTTCTATAGGTCAGCACCTACGTACTAGTACATCAGCTAGTACAAGAGCAAAGGGGGTGGTAGCTCCCTTCTAGTAGTAGCTGGAAAACGAGTGAAGGAGCATTCAGTAGGCCGACACCTATGTACTAGTAAAAGGATCGGCTAGTACAAGAGCTAAGGGGGTTGCAGCTCCCTTCCAGGAGAAGCTGGAGAATGAGAGAAGGTTGTAGCCTTCTACAGGTAGAAGCCTGCGTACTAGTATAAGTCTGCTCTAGTACAGAAATGTTGTAAATTGAAGTTTCTTATTAAAAGAAGATAGAGACGACTTACAGCAGGTGGTTTTCACCCACATTGGGTTTCCACCTTATATCATGGTGTTCATGTGTGCTTCTTGTGTGTGATGATCTATTCCGTTTTACTGCTCATGTTTACTATTCATATGGCTAATAATGTTCTGATGCACTCATTAAGGATCAACTAACTGAATCATAAGTTTTCTAAATATTCGCTTGTTGCACTACACATAGTTGCGTACACACGTAGTTTTCCTTAACTGAAGTAGCGTATATGAATATTAATATGGAAATGAGAAATCTATATTGATTTGATAATACTGATTCAGCCCCCCTCAATATTATTCCCAACATTTGAATGAAAAACAAAGAAGTTGTGATTAAAGCACTGCAGGTTAGTATGATTGGCCACTGCTCTCCCACAAGTGACAAATAAATTTTACTTTGTTATTTTCTCCATGGATTTGTTATACATAGTAACTAATTGTTTTTTTTCATAATTCTTGGATTAGGGGAGCCTAATCACCTCTCTTTCTCCATGATTTAATGTTTTATTGCAGGTAGACACTCATTTTTTTGCAGGTCCTAGGAGAATAAAGAAGGTCAATTTATAGACGAGCGGTTCTTGAAAGAAAATTTAATGAAACAAGAGAATTTCATCCAATTCATTACCCAACAGATTTATAACAAAAGAAATGAAGAATTGATTTCCATTTGAATATTCATGTCATGTCTCTGTTGCCAAAACAGTTTTCAAAGAGATCATTTTTTTTTAATAACATCATAACTGTTGTAACTTAATTTATTTATTTACATATTGTTTTTAAATAAAATATTGTTTCGTTTTTTTATTTCTTTTATATTTTGTGTTTCAGGTGTTGCTTCCTTCAAATTGTGGCCCATCTTCAGCATCAATGTAGTGAACAACTAATTCATTTTTTGCGTGCTTGCATTTTATGATTGTGCATTTTTGCTGTTCTTTTTCGAAGGAACAACACTTTCGCACTTTTGCTGTTCCTTTCTGAAGGAACATCACTTCTGCATTTTTGTTATTCCTTTCCGAAGGAACAACACTTCTGCACTTTCACATTTTTGTTGTTCCTTTCTGAAATGAACAACACTTCTGCACTTCTGCATTTTTGTTGTTCCTTTCCCTTCTGCACTTCTGCATTTTTGTTGTTCCTTTCCGAAAGGAACATCACTTCTGCACTTTTGCATTTTTGTTGTTCCTTTTTGAAGGAACAACACTTCTGCATTTTTGTTGTTCCTTTTCGAAGGAATAGCACTTCTGCAGTTTCACATTTTTGTTGTTTCTTTCCGAAGGAACAAGACCTCTGCATTTTTGTTGTTCTTTTCTGAAGAAACAACACTTCTACACTTCTGTATTTTTGTTGTTCCTTCGGAAAGGAACAACACTTCTGCACTTTTGCATTTTTGTTGTTCCTTTCCAAAGGAACAACACTTCTGCACTTCTGCATTTTTGCTATTCCTTTCCGAAGGAACATCACTTCTGCACTTTTGCATTTTTGTTGTTCCTTTTCAAAGGAACAACACTTCTGTACTTTTGCATTTTTGTTGTTTCTTTCCGAAGGAACAACACTTCTACATTTTTGTTGTTTCTTCGGAAATGAACAACACTTCTGCACTTCTGCATTTTTATTGTTCCTTTCTGAAGAAACAACACTTCTACATTTTTGTTGTTCCTTTCCGAAGGAACAACATTTTGACATTTTTGTTGTTCCTTTCAAAGGAACATCATTTTTGCATTTTGTTGTCCCTTTCAAAGGAACAACACTATCGCATTTCTGCTGTTCCTTTCAAAGGAACAACATTTTTGTATTTTCTGTTGTTCCTTTTAAAGAATAGCACTTTTTCACATGCATTTTTTTGTTGTTCCTTAAAAGAAACAACACTTTTTTTTGGTGTATTTTTTTCTATTCCTTTTAAGAAACAACACCTTTTCGCATGCATTTTTTTATTGTTTCTTTTAAGGAACAACACTTGTTTTGGGTGTATTTTTTTATTGTTCCCTATAGGGAACAACAATTTTTCACATGCATTTTTTTTTTTTGTTCTCTACAGGGAACAACACATTTTCATGTCTATTTTTGTTGTTGGCATGCATTTCCTATGTTGTTCCCTACACAGAACAACACTTTTTCGAGTGTTTTTGTTGTTCCTTTGAAGGAACAACACTTTGTGAGTATTTTCAAGAGCAACCCTTCCTTCCTCTTGTCGGATTATTCCTAGTTCATCTTAACCACATTTTATTGGTTCCCCGTCATGGCATGAAGTACACTACTTTTATGAGGACAAGAATTATGGATTCTATTGAAGCGAGTTAATATAATTCACATTATGATCTCTAACATGACAACTCCTTGATGATAGATTATTTTCAAAAGGGACACAATTATTTATATACTACTTTACTACATCATTTTATGTTGTACATGATACTGATTGATCATCTTAATACCATGCTAGTTCCATCCTTCTTGGTTATAATCTTCTCTATCTGTACTAAATGAGATTATGGGTATTATATTGTTTTTTATTGACATGTTCAACTTCTTCCACCATCCCTGCTCTTAAGGAGTACTAAGCCTCCCTCTTTTTATCATAAAAATGTGTAATAACAACAAAATTTTATTCGCGGATGGAGAATAGGAGGTCTCATTACGAGATAGCCTACCATGTTCATAAGGTTGTAACAAAGTGACATTCCCATTATGGCCACCACACCAGGGTTATGATCCATTGAATAGCCAAATTATCCTTGGAACAAGAGGTCTAATCCTGATCACTTTTGCTACATCCCAATGAATGGTAGTGTGGGTATCTGGTTACCACGCCAGCACACTGATCACTTCTGTAGAACAACATTGGAACTCTCCATTTATAAATTGAGGATCCTGGCTCATATGGATTAAAAAGCAACCCTTGGGAGGCTATGGACACCTGCTGGCAGCAGAGGCTCTGCTTATGGTATTGAAGTTATATCTTATCGTCAATTATTACTATAATACCCTTTTCTTATTTTTTCTTTTTATCAGAGAAGTTATTTCCTTAATTTTTTTTGTTTTGAACCTTTACGCATGAGAAATTATTTTCAGATCAATCGCATCATTTTCAGCTAGAATACCATCAACAAAGCATCTTTTTGACATATTATTGTCCTTTTTATTTTTCGCATAACTTATTATCAATCCAAGGCATCCCATCTCTTATTTATAACTAACTTTACACACTCTGCTCTCATTATAACCATAACTCTTGCCGTCTTATCATTTATATGTGTACTCTACTTCATTTATTGTTGTATTGTTCATTCCCTTGCCTTGCCATTAGCATAACACCTTTCATATGCTTTATGGTCATGGAATCCCTTATTCAATTGGAGGAGGGAATGTATGCATTATGGAATAGCATGCGGTATAATTACTGCACTCTGCCATAACTTGTTGATTTGACAAAATATTAGTACTGCATGTATACAAATTTTTTTCTGATTGAAATTTTTGCATGCATCTTATCTATTGCTATTCAAAACTAACACTGTGGATTCAAGAACATTGTATGCAACATAGTGATCTATTTACAGGAGAAAACCAAGTATGGGGAGGAAACTCCATTCACAGCATGACTACACTATTGCAACTAATAGAAGAGGCTTGAGCAACCCACAAACATGAACAATTGTTCAGACATGATGTGCTTGCCTGGATTCCACCTTTTGCATCACTTTCAGCATCAACTCAACCTATATCAGCTTCAACAAACGCCAGTCCATATATGTCATTCCACATTTTTCTTTTTGGAGGTAAAACTTGAGATAAAATAGCATAATTTTCCGATTTATTACAAATTTAGGAGAATTTCATGAAAATACATTTTGAGGATTATTTATCATCCTTCATTCCACATCTTTACCACTTCCCATTTTTCAGCGGCATATCATCTTTCAGTTTGGAGGAGTGTTGCTTTCATTTATTTCTTTCTTATGACCATATCATTAATATTCTTTATCATCTATTGATATTCTTATTCATTCTCAACACCTCCCTTATTCCATGTTGTTTTACACTAAGCATTGAATTCAACAAATGGTAGCAACCACTTCAATTGTTTTCTAGCATTGCATGAGGGCATGCTAATTCTTCAGTTTGGGGGAGGAATTGCTACGCATGATGGATGTTTTCTACTTTCTTTCTCATTTAAGGCATACAATTTCATTTTTATACAGTGCAGAAATTGATTTCCATATATTTTTAAAACTATGAACTCAATTCTTGTGAATTCTGGAAAACACTGACGTATTATTAGAATACACAAACCCAGATAAGTTCAAGTTAAATTAGTTCATAAAATTTCAAAAATCATGCAGCATCACCTACAGCCATATTTCTAATATCTCAGAATCCGTGCATCAAAAAAATCTGATTTTTGGATCATAGAAGCATTAATATAGTAGAAATCTACTTGCAAAATTTCAACAAAATCTGATTTGTATTTTTTGAGAAAATGGTTAATGAAGTTTGTTATTACTTATATCATATTTTGCTGCAACTTCATATACACATAAGTTGAACGTCAATGAAAAAATTGTTACGCCTTTATCAAGATTGCTAAAATTGAATATTCATTAATTGAGGAAGAATTCATTTGTTCCATCCATTTCATGAGCTAGGATGAACAATTCTTTATTGCTTGGTTAACACATGGGTTTTTTCTTTGGGTTGCATGAGGACATGCAATATATTTAGTTTTTTGTTGCATGAGGACATGCAATAGATTCAGTTTGCGGGTGTGTTGGGCCGTTAATATGTCATTATTAATATCAATTTTTAACACCTATTTTATCAATTTCTACTCTTCTTTATCATGTCATTTATCATAATTTATCATGTAATTCCATTTTATAATTATTTATCCTCTTATGGATAAATATTATTTATTCTCTTTTATTTTTAACAAATTGATGATTATGCATGATTTTACAAATGATGGTTTATTAATAAATTGGTTATAACATCACTCGCCATTTTAACCTCCAAAGATGTTTTCCAGATTGAATATTTGATCTCCAGCTCATCATTAAATGTACCAACTCAGAAATTTGTTGGAATAAGAAGTGACGATTTTGTATTGAACGTTTTGGGCAAATGGAGAAGAATCTGGAAAATTTGAAACATGGGTTTTGTCTAAAACAAACCAAATTAGTTTTATGAGGAACAGTTCTCCCAAATTCATCCCATACTAAGAGAAATAGAAAATTCTCTGAAGACGTTTTTCTCAGATTTGCTGTGTGGCCGTTTTCCAAATTATCTCAGCTGCAATGCCAAATTCGACCTGTTCCTATTGAATGATTGATGGAAAGATATTTTAGATATGATCTTACTTATCAATTTTTTGAAAACAATCCAATTGTGTAATAGAAATCATGTTGTAATCATCTCTGTTGTAACTACTCTCTACTCTTTCTCTATTTAAATGAAAACAGAGATCAGAGAAGGAGATTAAGCAATAATGGATTCATGATTCAGAATTAAAGATTCATGATTCATGATGGGATAGGATAGGATAGGAAGAAAGGAGATTGTTGCATTACCATTGTAATTCTCAAGGCTTTTGCTGTTGTAATGATTTCACAGTTTGATGATTAATAACTAAAAGGGTTGCTATTCATTCGCCTTATCTGAAGTAGCACAACAGCATTCGCTGGCAACTAAGAGCCCAACCTCTAGTGGATTAAGCTTATGCTCTATATTATATCTTTACGATTTCTGCCATGTGATGGTTTGATTTCTTTTTCATTTGTTTTATTCAGTAATCTTTTGTTTATGAACATTTCGTAGAATTGCTCTATTATATTGAAATCAAAATTGGATTGCATTAGTGACAAAATTATTAATTATAACTTGAAATGTCCTATTGTTAATTCTGATCTAATACTGTGTCGTCTAATTAAGACTGTGGTTCATTTAATCGCTGCTCATTTATAATTGCAATTGTTGTTCAATTAAGTTACTGTTCAATTATAACTGCGATTGTCATTGCTTTAATAACTGCGATTAATGTTCATGCTGCTAGATTAAGATTACTTATTCATTTACATTTGTAGTTGTTGTGTATTTCTATTTAATTAGCTTTTCTGTTCAGTTCTATTTAAGATTGCTGTTTAATTCTAGTAATTTAGAATTACTGTTCCTTTCCATTAATAATTCATTTTTGTCAGATGAAGCTTTACTGTTGAGTTTTTCAATAGACTTTGTCACTGTTCTTTTCTGCAAGGATTTGATTTCATCTTTTAATTGATATTGCAGCAAGTGTGTTTTTTTCCAATTGAATTGTTATTATTTGCTCTTATGTGGATTGAGAGATCAACAACTGTAAAGGACATTGACTACAATTGTCTAAGTTCTCAGATTGGAGATCTTGCCTATGATTGATTTTCATTTGCATCAGTTTATTTCGAACTAGACATGATCTAAATTTACCTAAGTAACTTCAAATGGTATGGCCACATCAATGGGACATAATGGCTGGAATCCTAATCCCATCTAAAAGGGGTTGTGTCTAGTTGATCTCTAGTGAACTCTGTTGTAGTTGTGTTGGACATAGGGGAGGATTTCATCCCATGTGCGTTGATGCTTTTAGTTGTACAAGTACATGATTTTCATATTGATCCTATTGACGACCTATGTTTGGCCATTTGTTTGGGGGTGGAATGCCATGGAAATAGTGAGCTTTCTATCGAGCATCGACCATAGGCTTGAACAATATGTACTTAAGAACCTCCTATCCCAATATGAGATAATGGATCATGGGATCCCAAAGTGTACCCACAATCATTAAAAGAGGACCTTAGCAGTGGCTTATGTTGTGATACTCTTCTTACAGGCTGCTAGGATGGCCATCTTAGAGAATTTGTCGACGACCTTGAAAACGTAGTCATTTCCATGCTTAGTAGAAGGAAGTCCCAACATGTAAGCCATGGAGAAGGATTCCCAAGGCTGACTAGGAGTAGGTAGAGGATTATATAGGCCTTACTTCCTGATCTTCGATTTGGAAATAGTGTGGGCAGTGCAGAATTTGATGTACTTCCCAACATTGTGTCAAAGGTTCGACCAATAAAAATTCTTTTGCAACACTACCACTCTTTTTTCTACTCTGAAATATCACTCAACCCAACTATCGTGCACCTCCTAAATCATCTTGGAATGCTCACTTGAAGGAACAAAAAGGTATCCCATGTGGCATAACAATGTGCCCTAGAGGTGAAAATATGGAAATTTCTTGTTGTCTAGGAGAATTTGGCATTTGTTGATGAATTCTGTATCTATCTTGTAAAGATGTGGCCACCCTAAAATCTCGTGTCCACAATAGTCGATCATAGTGGTTAGTGCCATAACTGGTGGTCAGATGAGAGATTTTGCAACATTATTAGTGTTTCCTTTCTTGTATTTGATGTTCAAATGGAACTATTACAGATATGTGGACCATTTTTTATAGTGATCATTTTGAAACTTACTTGTGTTTGTATGAACTACAAGGGTCAGTGGTCTATGTAGATGATCATTTCCTTCCCTGTAATGTAATGCTTCCATTATTGGTAGGCCTGCATAATGGAATACATCTCTTTGTCATAGGTGGGATGCTTTTAGATTGTGTTTGAAAGTTTCTCACTGTGATATTACACCAAATACCCCTACTTAGTAAGAACTGCCCTGATAGCATAGTTGAAGGGATCTTTCGCAATCTCAAATGGTTTCTATAGGGTTGGTAATGTGAGCACTAGTGCAAAGTAGAGGCAATGCTCCAACTTGGAAAATGACTTCTGTTGGGATTTAGACCAGAATATATTTTCTTTCATTCCACCCTTAGTGAATTGACTCAAAGACCAAGTGATATGAGAGAAACTCAAGGGGGGAAATATTTCAGCAAGATTGATTTGAAGTATGGTTATCACCACGTTCGAATTCAATCCTCCGACATGTGAAGAACTTCATTCAAATCCAAGGAGGGCATTTTCGAATGGCTTCTCATGACTTTTGGGTTGACAAATTCCCCTGCAACCTTCATGAGGTTGACGGATGACATATTGTGACTCGTCACCAACTCATTCATCATAGTTATTTCGAAAACATTGTGATCTTCAGCTGAGTTGGGAAGAGCACCTACACCATATTCAACAGGTCCTTGAAGCACTGTGGCAACACAGGTTGTGTGCTAGTTTGGAGAAATGCACTTTTGGTATGACCCAGGTTCAATATATGGGGAACATACTTGATGAGTGGGGTGTGCGATTAGAT
>Ga0115851_100456_pt1 | contig 18098 bp, 24 predicted proteins | sample InSIn2gowninarea_FD_83865 | JGI IMG/M metagenome (GOLD analysis project Ga0115851, IMG submission 83865)
AAGCCTGCAACGAAATAGTTTTAAGCTTTGATGTTGTAAGTAGGCTTACTACTAGCCCAAAAGGAGACTAATAAAAAAGTGAATTTAGCAGAAGGCGTACAAATTGTTTCGTTCGGCATCTTAGCAGTAATGATGATTGGCGCAGCGCTGGGAGTGGTGCTGTTATCTAATATCGTTTATTCTGCCTTTTTGCTCGGAGGCGTGTTTATTAGCATTGCAGGGATGTATTTATTACTCAATGCTGATTTTGTAGCGGCGGCGCAAGTCTTAATTTATATCTAATGCTTGGGTGCGTCCAACATTAACAGCAATAGTTAGTGCAGGCATATTTAGCTTACTGAGCGTAATGATTTTGGCGACTCCTTGGAAGCTTTCACCAACTACTATTCCCGGTAGTAGTTCGACCATTACGATCGGAGAACATTTTTTTACAGACTTTTTGTTGCCTTTTGAGCTGGCTTCGATCTTGTTGCTAATTGCAATGGTGGGAGCAATTATCCTCGCACGGCGCGAATTTTTACCCGATCAAACTATGTCGCCGACAAAAGAACAGCCGATTTTAACCTTGCCAGAACGTCCTAGGGAACTTGTAGGAGTATCTAGCGATAAAACTAGCAGTCTCGACGATGGGCGGCGCGGGTAAATTAAGGTAGGGACACAGGTAATATGTGTCCCTACAAGGGAGTAAAAAAGCAGGAGAATTATGCAACTTGAATACTTTTTATTATTAGCTGCGGCTTTATTTTGTATTGGCATTTTTGGCTTAATTACTAGCCGCAATGCAGTTAGAGTGTTGATGTCTATTGAACTATTGCTAAATGCGGTTAATTTGAATTTGATGGCATTTTCTAACTATTTAGATGCCCAAGAGATTAAAGGACAAGTATTTACAGTATTTGTGCTTACCGTTGCGGCAGCAGAGGCGGCGGTGGGGCTGGCGATCGTGCTGACGATTTATCGCAACCGCGATACGGTGGATATGGAGCAATTTAACCTTTTGAAGTGGTAATCGGGTGGAGCTAAAGCAGGTTATTATCGCTCATAAAGCCGCCGATGCCCAAAGTCGCCAATGGGCGGAAAAATGCGCGCGGCAATTAGAAAGTCTCAATTGCCGCATTCTTATGGGACCAAGCGGTCCAAAAGATAATCCTTATCCAGTGTTTTTAGCCTCTGCAAGCCAGCCTATCGATCTAGCTATAGTATTAGGCGGAGATGGAACGGTACTAACGGCAGCACGGTATTTAGCCCCTCATAACATCCCAATTTTGGCAGTGAATGTAGGGGGACACTTAGGTTTTTTGACGGAAGCTTTTGCAGAATTTAAGCAATCGGAACAAGTTTGGCAGCGAATACTCGCCGATCGCTATGCGATTCAAAGGCGGATGATGTTGCAGGCGGCAATTTATGAAGGCGATCGCACTAACACCGAATCAATGAGCGAGAAATTTCTCGCTCTTAATGAAATGTGCATCAAACCCGCCTCGGCGGATCGCACCATTACGTCAATTTTGGAAATGGATATTGATGGGGAAGTCGTCGATCAGTATCAAGGTGATGGGTTAATTATTGCTACGCCTACGGGTTCTACAGGCTATACTGTTTCTGCCAGTGGACCGATAGTGCATGATGGCATGAAAGCAATTATCGTTACGCCTATTTGTCCGATGAGTCTTTCTAGTCGTCCATTAATTTTACCTGCGGGTTCGGTGGTGAGCGTCTGGCCCTTAGCCGATTATGACTTGAGTACTAAGTTATGGACTGATAGTATTTTAGGAACTTCTATTTGGCCAGGACAAAGAGTAGATGTGCGGATGGCTGAGTGTCAAGCCCGAATTAGCACCGCACTCGGCACGCCATCTAAGTCTGTAACTACATTAAAACAGTGATAAATGCCATAAATTAGATAAACGTAACTTCTCCCTGGCGCTCCAAAAACCACACTATTGCGACTTGTACGACTTTTGTAAGCGTGAAAAGCTGGATCTCCGACGGCATAAGCTTCTGTTTCGACAATCGCTCCCCGGATAATTTGCCCGTCAGGTAATTGACGTACTAATACGCAGCCCAAAAGCAATGGTGCAACTTCTGTGGCGGAACGCGCCAGCCAATTCGGTTCTACAATCTGATCAAATACAGTTGAATTAAGCAAAGCAAGTTAGCTAAAGTAACATCGTACTAATAGCCCAATTGTAAAATTCCCCGGCAACCAGTACAACTACTAAGGAGATAATCATGGATGTCAAGCTAATATTGGTAGGTTTAACTGTATTATTCACAGTCTCTTGCCTATTTTTTGGAACCAAAAATGGGTTCTATGATTCTGAAAACTACCATGGCAACGGCTCGGCTCATTGATTAGGGCTACACAAAATTTAATATATTTCGCCCTTCACCCATGCCAGCTTGGAGAAAGAAGAAATCTGCTAAAGCAATAATTTGGATTTTCTCTGGGGCAGTGTCGTGATGCCAAAAACCTCAACTTGGACATATCTATTGAAAAGCGATCGCACGGGGAAACCTGAGCGGATAAAACTTTCTGCAACTTCATGTTTTATCGGCAATGAGGAGTAACAATACATCCTCTAGTTCCAATATTGGAGGAGCGGGTTCAGAACTGGAATGTTTGCCTTATGGCGTTCACCATCACGATGAGGGTGTATGTCTGTTGGTGCGGATGGGACCATACCGCATTTTACTAGACTGCGGGATTGAAGATATTTCGCCGCTTCAAGCTCTAGAACAACAAGTAGACTTAGTTTTATGCAGCCACGCCCATCCCGACCACGCTAGAGGCTTACTCGCCCTACATCAAGCTTTTCCGACTTTGCCCGTTTACGCCAGCGAAGCCACAACGCAGTTGCTACCGCTAAATTGGCAAGATATAGACCAACCAGTAGCCCAATTTTGCCATGCTTTGCCTTGGCGATCGCCCATTGAGTTTCATAATGGCTTAGTGGCTCAATTGTTTCCTGCGGGACACTTGCCCGGAGCGGCGGCAATTTTGCTCACCTACACTAACGCCCAGCGCTCTTATAAGCTGCTTTATACTGGGGACTTTTTCTTATCAAATTCTCGCCTAGTCGATGGATTGCCCTTAGAAGAATTACGCGGCTTAGAGCCAGATGTTTTAATTATTGAAGGTAGTTACGGTACATCTCGCCATCCCCATCGCCGCACTCAAGAAAATACATTAGCAGAACGCATCGATAGAGCGATCGCCTCAAATCATTCTGTCTTGCTGCCTACAGCTACTCTAGGCTTAGGGCAAGAAATACTAATGCTGCTCCGCAGCCATCATAATTTTACCGGACGCGACCTAGATATTTGGGTAGATGGCAGCGTTGCCATCGGTTGCGATGCTTACTTGCAACTGCTGCCTTGCCTCCCGGCGGCGGTGCAAAACTTTGCCCGTCATCAGCCCTTATTTTGGGATGAGCGCGTTCGTCCCCGGATGCGACGTTTACAGCACCAGCAGCAGCTTACGAGCGGGCAACCCTGTATAGTTTTGACCGACGATACCAAAGATTTAACTCAATATTGTCTGCCAGATAATGGCTCGTGGTTAATTTTCCTACCGGAAAAGCCTGGTTATTCGGTAGTAAATACAGTTACAACTAATTTACCTGCAACTAGCATTGAAACCTATTTGCTTGCCCAACATAGCGATGGACCTGGCATTACCCAACTCATTCATAACTTACGCCCCCAAGATGTAATTTTTATTCATGGTTCCCCTACTTACCTTGCGGACTTAACTAGTTTAGAGGAGTTGCAAAATCGCTATCACCTGCATTCGCCCTCGGCTGGCACGGTGGTAGAACTGAGAATTGGCGAGATGTTTTTGCAGCCGCCAGCACCGCCAGAAACCAGCTATGAAGGCGAACTTAATGAATTGGGTAATATAGTCGCAATTACCCTCCCCGATGCCATTACTACCGACCCACGCTGGCGGAACTTTGCCGATACTGGTTTAGTATCCGCTCGTTGGCAAGGGGAAGAACTGGTACTGCGGGGCTTGTCTTCGCGAGAATTACTCAATACTGGCGATCGCGACTTCCTAACGCGGAGTAACTTAAACTGTTGCGGTACTTGTAAATTCCATCGGGGACAGCGTTGCTGGAACCAAGCTTCTCCTTTATTTGGCTTTAAGGTAACGCCGGATGGCTACTGTCCTGTGTTTGAGAAGCTTAGTGACGAATCTAGCTCGGAGAAATAGACTCAATTCCAACAAAAAGTTCAGGAAAATTATCTTTTCCTGAACCTCATTTAGCTAAATGTATTTACCTTATTCAGGATTTGGATCGTTGTGATGGTTGTGAATTCGTTCTACTTCTGGGCAGTCGTCAGACACTAGGGGATCGACATTACCTCTAGGTACAGATGCTAGTTTTTGAGTGACTGCACCAATACTTTCTAAGCGCACCATTTCTTCCCATGAACAAACTTCATCTTCATTGTCTTCTTCGTAACGTAATGTTACCAAATCCCCTTCTATATCAATGATGCGGGCGCGGTCAATCCAGCGTTGCTGATCTCTTAAGAAAATAGATACCTCACGCCCATCGCAACACAGTTGATAAATCTTGCGGTGTAGCATGTATTGCTTCTGCCTTTTTATGTGTGGTTAAATCTGTAAGTTGATTGAGCTTAAACCAGTAATTCTTTCCTAATTGTGGCGAATTTACGGTGCTAGTCCTTAGTGGCGACCGATATTTAGTTAGCAACTTGGCAATTAATAAATATTTCATGTAGATTTTGCGTCACTAGCTATTTGTCGCTCCCGAATCTAAAACGGGTTACTTAGGATGGATAGATCCAGAACTTTCATCCTACCGCCGGGTGCGGCTGTTTGAGTGTTGACCCCAAATTGGAGTGCGATTTCTCCACTTGAGTGTAGCCCAATATAAATAATATTAACTTATTCTTTGGTTGGATTTACCAATAAAAGCGCAGCTTAACTAATTTTTTGGAGTGCCATGTCCGCCAAATTTTTTAAGTCCGCCCGTCTTTGTGCCATTTTCGGCGTATGGCTAAGTCCTACTTTGTCCAAAATCTGTCCCCAGCGATATACCCAGTCATGTCTAAGTAATGAGTTGATGACATTATTTTTACGTATTTCTTTCAAGCGCTCTGGCTGGGCATTTAATTCGGCAATAACTTCGGCAACATTAGTCGCCTGGGGGGGAACGTCAATCACCGCATCAGACCAATCAAAGCTTCGGGTAAAAGTTTCGCTTTGCGGGGGTGTTCCCAAAATTACTGCACCCCCAGAGGCGGCTTCAAAGAAACGGACATTTAATTCTTCTTGAGTGCCAACTTCACCTTTAAGATTAAATTTTGCTTTATAAGCAACAAAATAATTACTTCTTTTAATTATGCTTTGGTATAAAGCGCGATGATGCTGATAGTTACCTGTAAACAAGTGTTGCATTGTGTCATAGATATATAGAAAATTCTCCTGTTCTCCTAGCTTCAACAATGATTGATGTACCGTGGGCGAACGACGACCAAAACTGCAAACATCAATATTTCGTTGCGGTGATAGAGGATAGGGGCAAAATTTTATGGCATCTACTCCAGGGGCTAAATAGTAACAAGGTTTTTCGGTGGTACTAGCAACAGCTTTGATACTAGAATTTAAATTCATAAAAATATAGTCAAACTTTTTTAGCACTGATAATTGCTTTTGCTCTTGGTGATAGTTTTCCATCCAGATCTCATCCAACAAACAAACAGCTTTATTACATCGCTCGCGCCAGCTTGTAATCGAATTTAAATACAATAAATCTATTGGTTTTTGACATATAAAAAAAAATAAATCGTATTCTTTAATCAAACTAAAGTAGTTATGAATAGGATTAAATGTTTTTTGGCTGCCAGTAATTTGAAATATCTTTCTAGATACATTGTTTAATATTTTTGTAGGTAAGGCTTTTGAAAAATGAGGAATACTAAGCAAATCGACGTTTTCCCAACTGGAAATACAGTTTTCAAATTCAGTAATGAAAGAACGCGACACATGAAACTCAAGATCGCGCATCGATAAAATTAAAACCCGTGGTTGGGAATTGGAGGGATCAGGAAAAATTGGTCGCTGCATACACAATTTATTTATATTAATTTAATAAACTTATTTTTTCTGTGACAATTTCCGCTAGTTCTTTTAATTTGACTTGTCTTTTAATTACTCCTGGAGATGGAGGAATACCGACGGCGTTTAAGATTTTTTCCCAACGATAAACCCAATCATGACGAAGTAAAGAGTTAACTATGTTATCAGTGCGAATTTTAGCTAAACGCTCTGGCTGAGAATCGAGCTGGGCAATTACTTGGGCTATATCACTTGGATCTTCATTTAAAGGAATTACTACATCTACCCAATCAAAGTTTTGGCTAAAAGCCTCACAACTTGGCGGCAATCCTAACATAACTGCACCCCCGGCGGCCCCTTCAAAAAAACGGACATTTAGCTCCTCTTGACCACCGGTTTGATTGATTAAGTCAAATTTGGGTTTGTAAGCAATAAAATAACGACTTCGTTTAACTAAATTTCTATATAAGCTTCGATGTTCGTGATAGTCACGTACAAATAACTCTCTCATTGTGTCGTACATATAAAAGAAATTATTATGCTCTGCCAAATTTAATAGGGATTCATGCACGGAAGCTGGACGCCGACCTATACTGCATACATCAATACTTCGCTGTGGCTGTAAGGGATAGGGACAAAACTTTATAGCATCAACTCCTGGTGGCAGAAAAGAACAAGGTCGCTGAATAATTTCTGCAACTTTTTTAACGCTAGAATTTAGGTTCATGAATACATGATCAAATTCTTTTAATACTGTTAATTGTGGTTTGAGCTTCTCTACATCCTTTGCCCATAATTCGTCCAACCAGCAAACAGCTTTGCGGCACTTATTTCGCCAATTTTTAATAGAATTTAGAAAATATAATTCTTTGGGATATTGGCAAATAAACAAAAATATATCGTATTCCTGCTCTAGAAATAATTGGTCGAAGGGTGGTTTGACCGGAATCATTTTGCCTGTAGATTCAAAAGTGGAGCGCGAAATTTTTCTAGTAAGTTTGCTGAAACTATTTTTTTGTAAGAAATCTGGTGAAAATACATCAACTTGCTCAAAGTCACATACAGCATACTCAAATTCAAACAAAAAGCTCCGACCAACACGAGACTCAAAGCTACGCATTGATAGAATTAAAACTCTTGAGGCTACGGACGAAGACATACTTAAGTTTTTGCTCATAGTGTTAATTTCTAGGTTTCTATTTAGCTTTTCTAATTAATCGTTAGATAGAAATGTAGAAGTCAGCTAGTAAATATTAAAACGCACCTGCTTTAATTTTTACATCACTAAAACTTAAGTAAAGTTTTTATTTTGAAAAAAGTAGCGAAAATCTTCATCTCTTTGGCTTAACTTTACAAATACACCTAAATTTGTGAATTTTGTGACTAGGAACTCGCAAGCAGGACGTTCTGTAGCATAATGTCCGGCATCAATTAAGATTAAACCGCGATCGCGGCTTTCTTGAAATTGATGAAACTTACAATCTGAAGTTAAATAAGCCTGCGCTCCCGTCTTCACTACCTCTGAGATAAAACTAGCGCCGCTTCCGCCCAAAACTGCAACTTTTTGGATAACTTGCTGAAAGTTAGTAGTAGGAGAAAATATTAAATCTGGGGGATGTAAAAGTAATTGAATTTGTGTTAAAAGTTCTTCTAAAGTTAAAGCAGGCTCTAGTTCTCCAACTCGACCATATCCTAATCCTGCTTGGGTTGGCACTATCGGCACTACGGCTTTTAATTTCAACAAAGTTGCTAGGATATCTGCCGTACCTTCTGGTACTTGGTCAAAATTGGTATGAGCCGTGTATATGCCGATTTGATGGTTAAAAGCTAACCGCGCTACCTCCGCTAAAGCATCGCCAGTGCGTAAAGATTTGAGGGGATTAAAAATTAACGGATGATGGGCAAAAATTAGATTAACTCCTATACCTGCCTTTTGAAGGGCGATCGCTTCAAGCATCACTGCTAAAGTAGGAGTTAAACAAACTAATACTCGTGCAGGCTGCTCTAATATTCCCGGCTCAATTTGCCAACCACAGTTATCCCATTTTTCTTGCCAGGCAGGATTTGCCCATGCTTCAAACCAAGTAATTAAATCTGCAACAATCATAAACTGAACTTATAAACTAAGTTTAAAACTACTTAGTATTTTAAGCTACACTAGCACTAATATTAATTCCAGATATCAGCAAATATTTTGTTTAATTATTGCAATGATTGACCTTTACACCTTTACTACTCCCAACGGACGCAAGGCTTCGATCGCGCTGGAAGAACTGGGCTTAAAGTACAATGTCCACAAAATAGATATTACTAAAGGCGATCAATTTACATCAGAATTTATTGCGATTAATCCTAATAGCAAAATCCCCGCCATTGTTGATAATGATACAGGGATGACGGTGTTTGAGTCTGGAGCAATTTTGATGTATTTAGCCGAAAAAACAGGGAAATTGCTATCGATAGACCAGAAAGAGCGCTACCAAGTAATAGAGTGGTTAATGTTGCAAATGGGCAGTGTAGGACCGATGTTTGGTCAATTAAACCACTTCAAAAAATTTGCCCCAGAAAAAATTGATTACGCGATTTCTCGTTACGAGAAAGAAACTTTACGGTTGTATGGCGTACTAGACAATCAACTATCTAAAGGCGAGTTTATTTGCAAAAACTACTCCATTGCTGATATTTCTATTTTTCCTTGGGTTGCGATCCATGATTTTCAAGGTTTAACTTTAGACAATCATCCTCATCTCAAGCGTTGGTTTGAGTCTGTGCAACAACGTCCACCGGTACAAAAAGGAATGAAAGTCCCAAGTTAGCGGCGACGCTATCAACTAAATAAACTATCAGACCAGCCGCAAGCAAGACAATTCCAGCTTGTTGAGCAATTTTTTAATTTGGGAAAACAGTGACCGCAACAAGGACATGAACCAGTTCTAAATGGATGAGTCATTATTTGTTGCAAATTTTCTTGAGGAGTTAAACAAGTGGGTAGTGCATTAGACTATTGTGGGATAGGTGGCAATGTCGTTCCAAGTCCAGGAGCGAGAGGTTAATCCTGCACGCCAGTGCTGCGGTAGATTTGAAGCGACTATGCTGCCAAATCCATTTTGTTGTAGCTCACTACTAATCGAGTTGTCACTTTTGTCTGTTCCCATACCTTGCCTTGCCTTGTTTTGACGTCGATGCCATCGGCCAGTTTGCTGTCGCACAGTACCGTTAGTACGTACGAACATCGCTGCGATCTGCCAGAACCAATGTGGTGCTGAATTTCAAGAGGTAAAACTCGCTCATAGCCGCCCCAATCATCGCGCTTTAAAGCGCTTGCAATTCGTTTTCCCCTCGGCGAGTACGACTAACTCATCAATCAATTCATCAGTGTGTTTGCCCACTCGCGCTGCCAGCATCAAGCCACTCGAATCGGCAAGAGTTAGACCTATCCAACAATCTCCGACCTCTAACTCTTGGGCGCAACACTGTTTGTGTTTTTTGAAACAAATGACCACATCTCATCGGCACTCACTTCTTCGGTTTGCACGGCTTGAACTGAGCGCGTTATGAACAAGCTGTGCCTTTTGGCTGGCGGCTCGCACAATGCTCAAGGGCAGTGTTGTAGGCAAGCCCAGTCGTGCGACTAATCCCGCGCAAACTACTTCCAACACTTGGCGAATTTGTTCAGGACTGACATGGCGACGATAATACAAGCTGTCAAAAGCATTTTTGTGACGGGCTGGGATAGACTCTAAATGAAGGAAATTTGCCCAGTCTTGTAAAGTAGTAATTAAAAAGTAGTTTGTCAAAAAAAAGACACTTGAAATTAATAAATAGTTGCTACTAGTAATCGTTTTTTTACTATTACTAACAAGCATATTGCCTTGATAAATTCGCTTTTTACTACTAAAAATCGCACTTCTGCTGTTAGTAATTTGTTTTTTAGCGCTGGCAAGCGTTTGGCTGCAAGTGATTCTGCGCATTATTTGACTATAGTTGTTTCTCTGGTGATAACGATGATTACCTGGTTTACAGCCTAGCTTGATAGCTTACTACATTACTTACAGTTAAACATTTTATGACCTTTTTCTAAGTAAATATACTTACGCAAATGTATTAAGAGCATCATCTAAATCGGTTAATCATGAATGCAAAAATTTTTCTACACAACGGACAAATATCTCTACCCCCATCATCAAAGCAGTTTCATCAAAATCAAAGCGGGGATGGTGATGAGGATAGGCTAAGTTTTTAGGGAGATTTGCTGAACCCAAAAAGAAATAACAACCTGGGACTTCTTGCAAGAAAAATGACATATCTTCGCCGCCCATAGTTTGGCATTCTGGCACAATCCCTATAGGAGTTTCTACCACTGCCATAGCTTGACTTCGCACTAATTGAGCAATTTCGCCATTATTAATTACTGGTGGGTAAAGTTGCCAGTATTCTAACTCATACTTTGCGCCGTAACTGCTACAGATTCCAGCAATAATTTGTTCGATTCTTTGTTGGATAAACCCGGCAAATTTTGGCTGAAAATAACGAACTGTGCCGTTTAGTTGGGCAGTATCGGCAATAATATTTAATGCCGTACCCGCATGAAATTCTCCTACGGTAACAACGGCGGATTCAATCGGATCAATATTTCTCGCCACAATGGTTTGCAAGGCGTTGACAATTTGCGCTGCAACGACAATAGAATCTACCGTTTGATGAGGCATAGCACCATGTCCGCCTTTACCCAAAATCCGAGAGCGAAAACACTCCACCGCCGCCATTAATGCCCCTTCACGTACTCCCACCGTACCGAGGGGTAGATTGTTCCACAAGTGCAAACCAATAATCGCATCAACATCGGGATTTTTTAGTACCCCGGCGGCAATCATAGGTTTAGCGCCGCCGGGAGACTCTTCGGCAGGTTGGAAGATGATTTTGACTATACCTGTAAAATCATCGCGGTGTTGGGCTAAGTAGTACGCTGTAGCTAGAGCGATCGCAGTGTGTCCGTCATGTCCGCAAGCGTGCATTATGCCATCGTGCTTCGAGCAATAATCTACTTCGTTTTGCTCTTGAATTGGCAAAGCATCCATATCTGCCCGAATTGCTAATACTTTGCCAATTTTGTGGCTGCGGATAATTGCGACTATTCCTGTATGGGCAATCCCCGCTTGATGCTCAATGCCCCATTCTTGGAGCTTTTGAGTAATAAATTGCGCTGTTAATTGTTCTTTAAAACCTAATTCTGGGTATTGGTGGAGTTTTCTGCGCCATTGCACAATTTGCGGCTGTAATGCTTGGATTTCCGCCCGGATGCTGGATAAATCGATATTGAGGGGATTTAGAGAAGTAGCAACCATGGTTTAAATATAAATTTAATTAAAGTCTAGAGCCAACTATTCTTTATTTGCTTTACCTAAAATTGCGGGACGATCGCCTATTTATTTTAGGTTGACTTTAGATAACTTAAGGGGCATTAATCTCTCTAGGTCTAAATTTGCGGCTACTTGAACTAGTTTATCTAAATCTGTGGGGTTGGCTAAGTAGGGTATGCAGCCTAGTACAGGTATATTAGTTAGCGACTGAATTAAGTCTACTGGGGTTAGATCGGTAATCTGCGCTTTTGAAACTGGTTGCACGCAATTTAGAATAATGCCTTTAAGATCGACACCTATTAGTCTAGCTAAAGCTACATTAGCCACAGCCCCGGAAATTGCGCCTAATTTCACTGGAACAACTAACACCGTTGGCAATCGCCATTCGGCAGCTAAGTCAGCTACAGTAAATTCGTTAGTTACTGGCGATCCCAATCCGCCCAATGCTTCTACTAGCACCCAATCTCGCCTTGACTTCAACTGCTGGAACTTTTGCCAGACTAAACCCAAGTCTATAGTACGTCCAACTTTTGCGGCGGCGATCGGCGGGGCTAGAGGGGCATCAAAGTATAAAGGGTTGATTTCGTCGATAGATTGGTTAAGCGCAAATAATTGAGAATATAATTCGCGATCGCCTATTCCGGCTTGAATGGGCTTCATAATCCCCAAGTTTGGCGAAACAAACTTTTGCCAATAAGCAGCTAGGGCAGTGGTTAAAACAGTTTTACCTGTTTCGGTATCTGTACCTGTAATTAATAATGCGTTCAAAATATCCTGTTAATTAGATGTAGGGGGTGGGGAAATTAGCGGCGAAGGAAAAGTTTGCGGAGCTACATCAGTTTGATTTCGATTTAATAACCAACTTACAAATAACAAAGAACTACCGCCAGCAATTAAAGCCACTGCTATAAAAATACCCACAATTGCCCACCAGCGATCCCAAATTGAGATTTTGGTAATGTGTTGAGTCAGTTGTTTAGTGGTAATGGGCTTAGTTTCATTGGGATGGCGACCGATCGCCATAGTATTTATTTGGGAAGGGGCAATATCTGGGGAAGGAGCAGCAGAATTAGGCTCTATTTGCGGCAAGGCGGCTACAGGTTGCGGGCTAGAAAGAGTTTGTAATTGCGTCGTCCTCTGGGGTTCGACTACCACCGATTGCAGGGCTTTAGCGACTTCTGCTACCGACTGATAGCGATCGCTTGGTTTGTAACTGAGCATTCGATCCAATAAATTTGCAAGTTCTGGACTTACCTTTACCCACTGTTGCCAATTCCAGGTAAATTGCTCGTCATCAAATAATGCTGGGGGCTGCTTGCCTGTAAGTAAAACTATAGCACTCACGGCTAAAGAGTACAGATCGCTACTTGCGTAAGCCCTACCTGTTTGCATTTGTTCGATGGGCGCGTACCCTAACTTACCTACGCTGGTGATGACAGATTGAGGATTAATTGCTTGAATTTTGCTTGCAAGTTCGTTGACAACACCAAAATCAATCAATACGGGTTTGGAATCAGCTTCGCGCCAAATAATATTATCGGGAGAAATATCGCGGTGAATAATCCCCCGAATATGTAGATGAGCTAAAACTGGCAATATTTGCTGCAATAATTTTACTATTTCTGCTTCAGTAAAAGCTTCGCCTGCCACCTGCCGCTCTTGTAATAATGTCCAGTAATTTTTACCTTTTACATAGTCTTGGACTCAAAATAAACGTCCGTCTTGCTCAAAAGTCGCTCTAAATTGAGGAATTTGGGGATGATGGATTTTGTACAAAATAGTTGCTTCTTTCTGAAACAACTGTTTTGCCTTTGCTAAATTCTCTGGCGTACTTTGCAAGGGAATTAACTCTTTTAAGGCGCAAAGCTCATTAAAGCGCCCGATATCTTCTGCCAAATAGGTACGCCCAAACCCCCCTTGACCTAACATTTTGATTAAGCGATAACGATTTTGGAGAACGGTTTGCAAGGGAATGGGTGGTTGCATTGCGGCGAAGGATGAGAGATTTTGAATTTTTTTAGCGATGCTTATTAGCTAATCGAGCGAAAATTTGCAGTCTTTGGCAGTAATTTAGCGCAGCATATTTACCTAAATATTTCTGGGCTTGCTACGTGCAGCTAATTATCTCCACTACCATTTTAATAAGTAAGTAATTTTGCTTACACACTTACTTGAAAAATAAAAGTAGAATATCAAGGAAAAGTATACTTATACGTCACCATTTAGCTAAAACCCTTAAACTAATGTTAATTAATAACTTCATCCAAGCTTATAATTAAATTTCCCTAGAATTGCTGAGGAAGTAGATAAACTTGTGATGATAGGATTGCCATGAAGCCGCTTAGAGGGTCTGTTGTGCTACGATCTGCAACTACTTTGACGCTTCCGTCAACTCAAAGTGCGGTTATGACTGATAATAACCGCCTACGTTTGTTCTCTGGTTCGGCTAACGTACCATTTTCTCAAGAAGTTGCTCGTTATTTGGGCATGGACTTGGGACCAATGATTCGGAAGCGATTTGCCGATGGAGAACTCTACATTCAAATTCAAGAGTCAATTCGTGGCTGTGATGTTTATCTCATTCAGCCGACTTGCAATCCAGTAAATGACCATTTGATGGAATTACTGATTATGATTGATGCCTGTCGTCGTGCCTCCGCGCGGCAGATTACCGCAGTAATTCCTTACTATGGCTATGCTAGGGCAGATCGCAAAACCGCCGGGCGCGAATCAATTACAGCTAAATTGGTGGCTAACTTGATTACTCAAGGAGGCGCAAACCGAGTTATTGCTATGGATTTGCACTCAGCACAGATTCAGGGTTATTTTGATATACCCTTCGATCACGTCTACGGTTCGCCAGTGATTATTGATTATTTGGCTAGTAAACAGTTGTCTGACATCGTGGTGGTTTCTCCCGATGTTGGCGGTGTGGCGAGGGCGAGAGCTTTTGCTAAAAAGTTAAATGATGCCCCTTTAGCAATTATTGATAAGCGTCGTCAAGCTCATAATGTTGCCGAAGTGCTAAATGTAATTGGTGATGTGGCGGGTAAAACCGCCGTATTGGTAGATGACATGATTGATACGGGCGGTACGATCGCGGCGGGAGCTAAATTGCTACGGGATGAAGGAGCGCGTCAGGTGTACGCTTGTGCAACTCATGCAGTATTTTCGCCTCCCGCAGTGGAGCGGCTATCAAGTGGCTTATTTGAAGAAGTAATTGTCACAAATACAATTCCCGTTCCCGCAGAACATCACTTTCCTCAATTAACAGTACTTTCGGTAGCTAATTTGCTAGGAGAAACTATTTGGCGAGTGCATGAAGATACGTCTGTTAGCAGTATGTTTCGCTAGTAGAAAATAAAAAAACTGAATATTCTATCGGAAGTGCGATCGCAATTATTAGTAATTGCGATCACATTTATTTTTACAAAAATTCCAAAAATGGCTCTGGGACTAACGATAGTTCTCCCGATTTAAACCTGGAAATATTTACCCACAAGGCTGTCTTTTGGCGATCGCCTTCGGCAAAAACTAAGCTTTCTAGTTCATAAAACTTCGGTAGGGCGAAATCGCCCTGATAAACTTGGAGAATTTCATGACCTGCTTTGCCATTAAAAGTAAATAGATTTTCCAAGCATCCCAGGTAAGAAATATTGGTTAATTGTGCCTGAATTTCCTCTTGAAACTCCCTTTGCAAAGCCTCAAGACTGGTTTCGCCAAAATCGACACCGCCGCCCATGGCGCGATAAAAAGTTGTTTGTTTGACTGGATCGTAGCCTTGGGAGATAAAAACGCGATCACCCTTTTTGATGACTCCCAAAGCTAAAACTCGAATTTGACCTTCAACGCGCATATTTAAACTACTAGTTGTTGTAATCGTAAACTGATTGTTCCGGGCGGCTTTCGCTATCTTCTACTGTCCAGTCGGCATTTTCACCGCCAATATATAGCTGCTCCATGGGAAGATATTCTTTGTCTAACTGAATGAGACAATTAATCAAAATATCTAGAGCGATCGCGTCGCTTGTCCCCAAATCGAACCAACAACGCGCCCAAGTACCTTGATATTCAAAGGCTCCCATATTGTGCATCAATGACATTAAGCTATCATCGGCACGGCGGTCGTCATAATTCATGTAGCTAATATCTAATCCTTCATCTTGAACTTGGAGGTTTTCAGCGTTGAATGCTCCCAGTTTTCCTAAATAAAACCAAGAGTTAAAAGCTTCTTCTAAATATTTTTTCTCAATTTCCCCATTCAACGGCGCGATCGCATTAAGCAAAGCTGCTTGTTCTTCTTCTGTCCAATTTCCACGATAAAGTACCACCATTCCGCCAGGCTTAACTAAAGGTAAAGCATACTCTGCACAAATAGCCGCCGAACCTACAGCGCGAACTGTAGCCACATCATAAGTATTGCTGTAGGAGGGAAGTTTACCCAAGGCTTCGGCTCTAGAGGTGACTGTTAGGGCATTGGAAATACGCAAGTCTGCCAGCACCGTATCGAGGAAAGTAATTTTTTTACGAGTAGAATCAACCAGAGTCACCGTAGAATCAGGCATAGCGATTGCTATGGGCAATCCGGGAAACCCTGCACCCGTACCAATATCAATTATTGTTTGCTTTTCCAACGCCAGTATGGGGGCAATTCCCCGTAACGAATCCCATAAATGTTTCTCCCAAAACTCCACGGGTTCTGTAATGCGGGTTAAATTAAATTGACTATTACCTTTAAGTACCAATTCGTAAAGCTGTTGAAACTGGGATTGCTGGAGCGCGTTCGGTTGCCAATTGGTGGTTTTAAGCCACAAATCGCTCATTTCTGGTAATAAATTAGACATTTTGATTTGCCGTAACTGGTGATAAAGTCTGCAATTGACCGCGATCTAAGTTCCAAGTGCGATCGCTAATTGCCAGTAAATCCCCAGCATCGTGAGTCACAATTAATAAAGTCCAATGTTGCTTTAGTTTGGCAAGTAGACCTACCAATTGCCGACGCATCGACCAATCTAATCCGGCTGTAGGCTCATCTAATAGCAGTAAAGGCGGTTGACGAATCAATTGTACAGCCAAAGCCAAACGGCGCTGCTGACCGCCGCTTAAAGCTTGGGGTGAGGTATGAATCGATAATTGTTCTAACCCAACTTCTTGTAAAGCCTGCTTGACTCGCTCTGCGCCTAATTCTGGATGTCCCAAACGCAGTTCTTCTAAAATTGTACTACCACAAAAATGGCGTTCGGGAAACTGAAATACCAAACCAGCTAACTGTTGCAATTGCTCGGATATTAGTTCTTGTTCGCGCCAAGAGATATCCCCCGAAGTTGCTTCAACTAGCCCCGCTAAAATTTCTAGTAAAGTACTTTTACCCGAACCACTCGCCCCCACAATTAACCCTAATTGTTGGGGTGCAAGTTCCAAGTTAATTGATTTTAAAATAGCTGTAGGACTAGCAGGCGGGTGATAGGTCAAATTTTTGAGATAAAGCATTCGGGCGCGTAGGAAATCGATTAAAAAATTGGCTATAAATCAATTGTGGCTAACAAAAGCTGATTCCGGGCAACACAGGCACAAATTTATCGTCAGATTCCTAATTAATTGGCTAGATCTAAATTAGAAATAACTAGGTGTAATTTAACTTATGAAGAATTATCGATTCTGGAGCGCGATCGCACAAAGCGCAGCGCTAAAAGCGATCGCCACCACAACCTTACTAACAATTAGCTCAATTAGCCCTACTTGGGCTGCCGATCCTTTTCGTACCACAAGTCCCCACCCCATCGGCGATAAAACTGAAGCAGCTTTTAAAGCTATATTTCAAGATGGTAACTATAGGACAGCCCAAGGCTATCTTAAACAAGCTCAAACTATGGAGCCAAACGAGCCTTTAGCCTATGCTCTGCAAGCATCTTTGGCTTATAGTGTAGATAAAGATTTGACGGCATTTAGTTTGTATGGCAATAAAACCTTAGAAACTGCCAAACAACTAATAAATACCGATCCTTTACGGGGAAATTTGTATACGGCAGTAGGATATTTTTTACAAGGTGCGTCGATCTTAACCCGCGAGGGGACAGTTAAAGGCACTCCTGAAGCTTTATCTAAATTGCGTTTAGTATACGAACACTTAGACAAAGCTCAATCGGTTTCTGCCAAAGATCCAGAGATCAATTTGATGCGCGGTTATATGGATTTATTGTTAGCAGTCAATTTGCCTTTTTCCAACCCCGAACAAGCGATCGCCCGATTAAAAGAATTTGCTGCACCTCAATATTTAGCTAATCGCGGTTTAGCAATTGGCTACCGAGACTTAGAGGAGTATAGCGCGGCATTGGATGCCGTAAATCGGGCTTTGAGTACCACCGCTAGTAACCCAGAATTGTTTTATTTAAAAGCGCAAATTCTTGCCGAATACAGCAAAAAACAAAATGATCGCTCTATGCTACAAGAGGCGGTAAAAAACTTCGATCGAGCGATTTCTAAAAAAGCCCAACTCCCCCCTAACTTAGTCAAGCAAATAGAACGCGAACGCGGCAAAGCCGTTAGTCGCCTAACTAACCCCAAGTAACAAAGGGAAATATATAAACGCAATGCTTGCCAAGAACTTGCGTACCCATAGATAAGACCCTTTTGCAGGGGGTTTGGGG